>Ga0307516_10000052_pt1 | contig 126503 bp, 172 predicted proteins | sample 19_EM_MG_FD_203310 | JGI IMG/M metagenome (GOLD analysis project Ga0307516, IMG submission 203310) | Populus trichocarpa ectomycorrhiza microbial communities from riparian zone in the Pacific Northwest, United States - 19_EM | ecosystem: Host-associated > Plants > Roots > Unclassified... | reverse complement strand
CTTGGCAATCCACCCAACTGTAGGCTGGTATGGCACCCTACCTTCGACATCTCCCACTGCATTACACGACGACAATACTGTCAAAAAATCTCGTTCCATGCCTGCTCCTTCCGCAACCGCAACCACCTCGACAACAATAACAACAGCCCTGACACCGACCACAGCGCCTGTAGCAGTAGCCACCCCTGTTACTATGCCTTATTCGGGATATCCCTACACTTACGGTGTTGCTGCGCAACAGCAACAGCAATATCGGCCCCAGAATGGGGCGACACAATATTCATCATATACGCCTCAGTTTTATTCTTATGCGGCCCAGTCGATGCATCAAAATCAACAAAATGTGCAGGCGAACTATTATGGGCAGCAGCAACAAGGGTATGCTGCCGCTGCGTATTCAGGATGGTACAATTCGTATGCTGCTCAAGCACAAGCCGCTACAGCCGCTGGTGGGTCTGGACGGGGGACGCCGCAGCCAATGCAGGTGGTAAATCAGACGGTACCCGCGACACAACCAGCAGCTACGGGAGCGTATGGGAGCTTCATTGGAGGGACAGCGAGAACGCCCGCAGTGGCGAACACGGTTTATACGCCACAGGTAGCGGGGGGAGCCCCGCCGGTGTTGCCAGCGCATTTGAGGCAGCAGGGGAATGTTTATCAGCAGGCGGTAGACGGGTGAATTAACAATAATACACGTGCGGAATGTATGTAGTCATCAAAAAAAATTTGTGGAAATGAGGAATGGCCGCTGTCAATGGCATCCACCCTCGCGCCTTCACGATCCGCATCCCCGCCACCTCAGCCAACATCGGCCCCGGCTTCGACGTCGTCGGTCTCTCCCTCTCCCTCTATCTCACCCTCACTGTCACACTCCACATCCCACCTCCAGATGCCCCCTACCAACCCCCACGCCTCACCTACACCGGCGAAGGCGCCGACGAGGTCCCCCTCGACGTCTACAAGAACCTCACCACCCGCGTCGCGCTCTACGTCCTCCGCTGCCACAGCGTCCGCTACTTCCCCTCCCACATGACCGTCCACTCCGACAACGAGATCCCCTTCGGTCGTGGCCTAGGTTCGTCCGGCGCAGCTGTCATCGCCGGCGTCCTCCTCGCCAACGAAGTCGGTCGGCTCACCCTCCCGCTCGTGCGTCTCCTCGACTTCGCCCTCATGGTCGAGCGACACCCCGACAACGTCACCGCAGCGTTGGTCGGCGGTTTCGTCGGTTCCTACTTGAAGGAGCTCGACGAGGAGGCCGCCTCAGCCGCTAGCGTGCCCTTGAGCGAGGTCCTTCCCGAGTACCCTCCAGATGCGGGTGCAGAATGGGGCATGAACCCCCCCATACCTCCCTGTGGAATCGGCCATTTCGTCCGCTTTAGCTGGTCGCGGAGCATAAGAGCCGTCGCTATCATTCCCCGGTTTGAGCTGAGCACGGCCACGGCGCGAGAAGTCCTCCCGACCATGTACTCCCGCAAAGACCTCGTACGCTCCTCTCTTTTGTCCTCTCTCCTCTCCCAGGTTCAATATAGGTTTTATAGGTGTTTAACCTTCAACGACTAGCCGTTCTCACGACCGCTCTGGGTCAAACACCGCCCGACCCTGATCTGATCTACGAAGCCATGAAGGACCGCGTCCATCAGCCGTATCGAAAGGCTCTCGTGCGCTTCCTATTTTCTTACCTATCATATGTACCAAGCAAGTCACCTCCAGATACCCGGTTTGCCTGAAGTCACATCGCGCATCCGGCCAGAGACCCATCCCGGCCTCCTCGGTATCTGTCTCTCAGGTGCCGGGCCCACCATTTTGGCTTTGGCCACCACAGGCTTTAAAGACATCGCGGAAGATGCTCGCGGCATTTTCAGAGAACAAGGAATCGAGATCGATTGGAAGGTACTCGAGGTGGTGGGAGGAAGCGTCGTCGAACGTCATGATATGGGGTCAAAATTACAGGTTGTTTAGATTACATGGAATCGTGCTCAAGTCGGTATAACGCAAAAAAAGGCATGGGTATACATAAAAACTCTAGCCCTTCTATCAACCTCCTGCTGTAAGGCAAACCGCTCGTGTCGCAACCAGCGCCCGAGTATTGCTGTCGAACGGCAAGTCGACGGTGAACAGGACGTCACTGCGGTCGCTGTTGAGATAAACCGGTAGATTGACGACATCCTCTTGCGACTCGTCGGCTTGGACCCAACGGATTTGGGAGGGATTAAGCCGGACGGTCTCCCCACTGTTCAAAACCAGTTTATCGGTTTCCCATGAGGCTCCTTCTAGAACGAGACCTAAAAAAATGAAGCTCAATTTTTTCCATACAGACCCAAAGAAAGAAAAATGACACACCATCAACGATAAAGCCAGTGGGGTCATTGACACACTCAATGTCAAGTCTCATGCTCAACGTTTCCAGACTCCATTGCTTCCGGTGGGCAACCGCCTGCCTTGTGGCCGTGATGTACGCTTCTGGATAGAACAATCCACCCAACCACACTTCCACGTTGCCCAAGTTATCCATGCTTGCAATCCCCTCCAATTGAGAAAGTCGCCGGGCAAGATCGCCGATCCACCCAGACACGGCCATGGACTTTGGAACCTTGTATCGTCGCCAGTGAGTAGGGATTGTACCTGACATCCAATATCAGAAAGACCGTCCACGATGGAACCTCCTTGACTTGCCTTTGGTCAGAGAGCTCATCAGTGTACGCAAGTGATTCGTTTGTTTCAATTCTCCTCCACAGACTTTTACAACATCTCCCAAGTCTTTCCTCACTTGGTCGAGAAGTCTGCGACCGACAGCTCCCTCGCGAGCAAACAAGCGATACAAAGGGTCGGCATCGCCAGTTTGCTTGGCCAACGTACCGAATGTCTGCAGACTTCATGAGAATTTGACAGATGACATAAATCAACAACGCTTACAGCAGGAAGCTGGTTTAGCCATTCCATACAACGTTCCAAAAGCGTGCGCATCCAGGCGGGTTGCTGCGAGGTTTGTGACTTGACTGCCATAGTTGGAATGGCTTCTTCGTCATCTGCCAACATTCGCATCTTGCGGAGCTGGCCAAGGAGCTCATTACCTTGCAGAACAGTTCAGCCGGCTTCAATGGAGAGCAAATAGCATCTTACCCTGAGCGACTGCAATGAGACGTTCCGCTGTTGGGGGAAGGCTCAACCAGGAAGGAGGTTCGCGGTCTGGAAGTTTCTGGACCCAGGACATGAATTGTTCCATCTTCGTTCCATCTGGGACTTCAAGAGGTGGACTGTTTGGAGTGGGATGCACGAGACTAAAGTCAACGTTATACGCGAGGGGCGTAAACAGCCCGTCGACGAAAGCGTCCAGAATACGTTGGTCAAAATCACTATCGATCCTTCCGCCATAAACGGATTGCTTGATGAGACTTTTGAGCGCATCCCATGGAATGATGGCAGGGTTTATATTCGTTCGGCCCTTTGCCACAGAGGTCAACCACGTGTCGATCGCGCCGAACGCAGAGGACATATCAGAGTCATTGAAATCATACATCTTGCTCCAACCAAGGGGGACATATCGAAGTCGCTCCTGAACCACAGCATGGAACCAAGCAAGCAGGAAATAGAGGCGAATCTTTTCGCTAGGGCCCCGTGATAGACGGGAGTGAGGGATGCTGCGCAAGGAATCAAGAAGGTTGGCCTTGATTCCTGGAGGAGGTTCGTTCATGATCAGACGTGATTGGCGCAATATATTAACGGGAATCGCGGGATTGGCTTCCATGGTCAAGAAAAGTCTGAAGGACCGGTGAGGATTCAGGGTCTGGAGTTTCTTCTCCAATTGGCCCAGCCAGGATGGCGCCAAGTGGACGTTTTTCAATAACACCCATGAACCTTGCCGTGAAGCAGCTGCTATCGCCTGATCCGCGAGGGTGAAACCTTCTTGGGAGCCCATCGCAACTGACGTCGAGCGAGCCCCAGTGTTCTGTATGAGATTTTCAACGCGATAACTGGCATCGTAGCCTGGTACCGAAATCAATGCGACCGGGGTAGAAGCTGGTATTTCTTCCGCGATCATCGTTCCAAGGTCAAAGCTGGATTCGATAGAAAGATCAGTTTCAAAGACAGTCCGTACGAATAGTGCTGTTGATTGCAGTACACGATCTGGTCTCAAACACTTGATAATCAGCAAGGCGCGGACAGCCTCCATAGCAGCTGTGAAAATTTCCCTGATCAGAAATTTGAACATGTGCGACGCTAAATACATACGTGAGCTTGCATTCCAGGGTTTAGGAACCCGGGCCTCTGGATCAACGCATTCCAAGAAGGCCATCCAATCCGACTGATTTTCTGAGATATGGGGAACGACAGGCTTGAAGAGAGATTGCCTGCCAAAGATCTCCAAGCGGCGTGCTTGATCTGGAGACAAGAATGGTAACTGAGAGATCGTCGATGTTGTAGTTGTAGACGGTGCGACCCCCTCGCCACTCTCGAGGAGAAATTCTAGTTCATCTCCAATATCCTCTACGCCTCTGAGTTTGACCTGAGACAAGAGAACAGCAAGCATGACGTGATCGCGATAGAGCAGAGCCCGGGATGTCCGTCGGTAAACCACCAGGAAGAGGTCGTTGAGGAGAATCTCCCGCCTCTGACTATAGTCAGACACATTCTTGAGGTTAGGATTATGATGAAGGATGTAGTCAAAAATGTCGAGGAAGAAGCGCAGCGAGAACTGGTAGAAGTGGTTGACAAGATTGAGTTGTTCCAAGATGAAGAACACTGCGCTGCATGCTTGAGCCAGAGGAAGGTACTCGGCTGTAACCTGCTCCACCTCCTTCATAATAACATCCGTTTCCTCCACTTTCCGGGTAATCTCACCAGCTTCCCTCTTGAGTGTCTCGAGGGTGTCGATAACTTTATCGTCGTCAAGGATATTCCCACTGGATTCATTAAGCGCTTGCAGAAGTAGCTTCTCAAGAGTCCGCAGTCGGAGACGGAATTCACCCTGGACTTTCATGAGGTCGGTCCGTTTTCGCTCAGTATCTGGTCTTTCGACTTTTAGTACCTGATCGAGGGATTGACTTTGAAGGCTGCTGCGCGTCATAGTGAAGTTGACAAATGTAACACGGCTGCAAATGTCTGGTGAGAACTCGACTGATGGGTCTCTTGTGGAAAGGAACATTGTGAAAGAAGGGGAAAAATCAATGTCTTGATTCCCCAGTCGTATGAGGACCCGCCCCCCCGTCCGTCTGATTTCTTTATTCAAAACTGCGTTCAAGATGGGATCGAGATGTTCAACATCCTGGATTAATAATGGGTTTCCGAAGCGAAGGGCGCTTTCCAAAACCTTCAGGAACGCTTCGTCGAGGAAGCTGGTGATCGTGATTTTTCGTTCCTTATATTGATTCAAGAGGAAAGTCGTCGCCTGACCAGTCGGGTCAATGATAAGAGGGTAGCGATTGAATCGCTTGAGCATGATCGCATTTTCAGTGGTCAGGTTATCTGATGGCAAGGATTTCGCTTGCCAGCCCAAACGGTCATCGGCGGTGGAAAGATACTCGGTAAAGGCAAGTTCTGGTTTGAACTTGATGTTTGCTTCTGTCAAGTGGCTAGCCCATTCCTGCCACATCACCTCGCGATAGTGTTGGTCGAAGAAACCGCCATACGCCAAGAATGCTGCAGAAAGAACGACGTCGCCGACGATGGTACTCATTTCCGCATCAAAAGTACGACTGCCTGATTCCCAACGGCTCCTTTCGGATGACAAACTCTCCAACAACTTCATACTCCGGTCAACTTTGCTTTGCACGCGTTCCATCTCGAACTTGATGGCTTGAGTCTGACTGATGAGCAAAGCGTATTCTTCCTTGTACCTGGCAATTTTAGCTTCGAGTTCTGCGATCATGTCGATAATCGCGGTAGCCTGCTTCTTTGTCGTTTCCGCTTTCTGCTCCAGGGATTGCACCTCGTTCCGCAATGGCTCCACCTTGTCCAATATTTCCGAAAATCGGACCTGGGCCAAGACCCATTTGACGAGGGGACCACAGGCTCGGCTGGCACGTTGAACATTCTCGAAATTAAACGACGGGCGGCTCAGGTAATCTTTTTTCATTGTCTCGCGGAGCTGCTTCGTCATGTGCGTTGTGGTGTCGAAATTAACAATGCTTTGGATGAAGTCATCTTTGCGTATGATTCCCTGGATAGTGCGCCAACTATCGATCTTGTGACCGAGAATGGTACAGACAGATTCCATTGCGAGTTTGACGGCCTCCGGGGGGTTAGTCATAACACGAACTTCCTGAAGGTGCTGTCTCTTGATGTTACTGACAGCGGCTTGAGCATCGAGAACGGCCGGTTCGGCATCCGCAAGGTCAGCCATTACCACTGCCCGACGTTCCGCTATGTTTCGGTCTTGTTCCACGAGAGCAGCTTGAATTGTGATAGAAGCAGCTTTCTTTTGTTCTGCTTCTTGTTGATCCGAGACCATGCGCTTTAGTTTCTCATTTGCCTCGGTGTTCTTTGCCTCGAGTTGCGAGCGCTTTGTTGCGAGACTTCTTCGGAGTTCTTCAACCTGAGTCACGGTATCCTTAAGCTTGTCAAGACCGACATGGAGATGCCGTTGTTGTTCTTCCAATTCGTCCCTCTTCTCCGTGTAGAGTCGAACATAGTGGTGAATACTGACATCAATCAAATCACTGTCTGCGAAAGAAAACGTTAAGGAATCACTCACAAATCAAGGTAATGCCTCGGTGTTACGTAGTTATAGCGTCCTTGGCGACGACTGAGGCGCTGATTAATTTGGTGCAAGGAAGAATGAACATATACGAGAGCATTGATAACGGCATTTCGATGTACAGGCGGCATCGACAGCCCACGATAAGCAATTGGGAATGGGGCGGGGGCGGTATAGGAAGGAAGATCGAGGTCAAGGGTGTGGGTGAATTCCATGCCGACTTGGTAGAAGGCTTGATCAGACCAGTCACCGAACCAGTCAAGCACGCAACGATTGAACAGCGCGGGAGATGTAGCAGCTCGAGAAGCAAGGCCATTCTCTGGGGGATTCATCGTGAAGACGACATGGAGGTTCTTAGCGACCTGCTGCGTAAACCAGCGGTGTAGCTCCTCTGGTGAATCCAACATCAAACCATCACGTTGGGAGCCTTCCTTGCAAGCAGTCATCAAAGCAGCATGTTCATCACCCTCGAAGAGGCCGGGGACTTCAGCATTTGCGAGCAAAGTATTCATGCGTTCCAAGAAACCTGAGTCAAGGACGTTTGACTCGTCCATAATGAAACAGATTTTTTCGCCTTTGCACCCAGCACGACGTAACACGGCACGTAGATCATCGTCAAAGTCTTCTCCTGTATATTTGTTGGACACTTTGATCTGGAAAATGCTGAGACCGTTCATCCATGCCACAAATCTGGATAATGTGGTCTTCAAATCATCAGCGGGGACTTTCGAAGATGGAAATATCTGTGTCTCACCTTGCCACTACCACTAACGCCGATAAGCAATAGATGTCCTTGAATTTGACGGAAGACACGGTCGATACGCAAGACATGGTCAAGGACATCATTGAAGAGGACAACGGGCACGTCCAATTCTTCTTCATAGAAGACACGAAGCCTTGCTTTTGTGTATTCACGGAGCGTTTCTCTATCAACCGGAACGTAGTTCTTCGAAGTCCAATTCGAGAACAAGATAGGTCTGTTGAGAGCTTCGTCACGGTTGATTGTAGGAAAGTGTTCCAAGGCGGCGGCATCAATATTCTCGTCCGTCCAGAGCTTCTCTTCCTCCGTAACGAGACGATCTTGGAAGAGTCGTAGTGCCTCGTGAGCCCAGATGCGGACCAGGCCCTCAACAGACAAAACCTCCAAGGGCCTGATGGCTTCGTATATACCTCGAACCCAACGTGTAAGCTCACGGGGACTGTAAACATAATGAACTTGTATGTCGGTGGTAAAGTGTTTCTGGGATGCTAAATAGAACGCAACCATAGCATCTGTGAGAGGCTCCGCATAAGCCCGCAAGTTAGGCACAACTTTGAGGACGGCACGGTTGTAAGTTCCGTATATCTGTTTCAACGAAATTTCGCCGGGATAGTCAACCATGATGAGCGGGGCATGCCGGAGGAAGCGGTGGCTTAGAGGCACACGGCCGGGGTCCGTAGGAGGATTGCAGGCACCGACAAACTGAATGCGTTCCAATTTGACCCAAGCCATATCAGTAGTTCTCCAATAACCACCGCATTCGACAAGTTGACGAATGAAGGAAATGACCCGTTGAGTGCCATACTTATCAGCAGCAGGCAAGTTGATTTCGTCACAGAAGACAACCAGCCAACGACCGATCTGAACTGGAGCGAGAATGACACCGTTCGGCGTCTTTCGGTACTCGCAATGCTGGTCGAATGTCTTCAGGATGAGCTCGGGGGTAGTAGCGCTTGAAAAGTTGAGGCCAACGACTTCCATGTCTGGAAGCTTGCGAAGAGCACTGAATAATGTCATCGTTTTACCAGATCCAGGAGGGCCACAGAGCATAAGAGGTTTATGCTCTGACAGCCAGGAGTATAGCACTTCCTCATGCCGTACTGTGTCCATAGTGGGGACGACTTGATCAGCAGCAGTAACCGAGTGTGCCTCGATCTCGATCACGGGGACTTTTGATTGCCACGCTGACCACTCGCTGTTGGATATTTGGACGTCGTAGTCAATGAGGGAGCTGCCAGGACCGAGAGGCGGCAGATCAATGCCCGTCTGTTTACGGAGGAATTCGCCCATCTCGGCGCGTAGATCTAATTTCGCATCACCAGAAAAAGCCCAGATTATGCTGACCAGCAGTCGTTTCGTCACGTATTGTTCGACGCGTTCCGGTGAAAGGGGAAAATCCGAATGATGGAGGTTATATTCAATGACGTTGCGTACTGTCTTGTTTAGAAGAGAGAAAAGGGTATTCAGTGCACGAGTGGTTGTGAAGTCCATGATGTGCTCGATGGATTCCGCGAATTCTAATGCCGCGCTGACCAGCTCATCATCTGCAAAGTAGCGTTCCAAGACGCTTGCGATTTGCTTTTGAGTTACCAAGTTTGCAGAAGCGATCGAATCGGAGGCATCTATGTGACGGATCAGGGGATCCGTATCTTCTTCATCCGCGTCAAGTGGAATGGAGGCAAGAGTGGAGAGGTAGTTGCGATACACCATTGAAGGCTCGACTACGTCATCGCTAAACCAGATCATACCACAACGACTGACGGTAGCCAAGGTAGCGTATTTGAGGTGCTCGACCTCAAACATAATGCGAACATTCGGAGGGAGGTTGAGGCGCTCTCCATTGGGAAGAGTAAGGAGTTTGTTATCATCTAGCACGCTGCGTGCCAATTTTTGAGCTAACAAGGCCTTCTTACAACGAAGATAGTACACACCTATTCAAATTTTCCACCCACTCCGGGTCGACATCACCGTCAAAAATGATCCAGTGTCTTTTACCACTTTCCCCACGCACATCGTCCACGATTTTGCGCAGGACGTGAGTGAAGAGACCATCATTCCACTCACGAGTTGTGGGATCCAAAGTTCCGTAAAGCGCATCCTTATGCATGGCCTTCGGGTCAATGACGTATGACACCCCTTCAACGCCATCCAATCGCTCGAGAGCCGCAAGAAGGACTTGGCAAGCGTTCGTTTTACCGCTACCTGAGGGCCCGACCATCATGAGACCATGTTGAATCTTCTGGATCTGATAGAGTTGAAGAATCTTGGACATCCAACGCTCCCCAGGGATCAAACGTCGCTCCTCACAAACTTTGAGTATGTGTTCACGCAAGGCTCCGAGGTCGACCGGCAGGTAGTCAACCCCCGGGAAGACATCAGCCAGAAGACTGTTCGGCTTCTTAGCGCCCAATAAAGGACGATGAAAACAGAACGCACCTGGTAAGAAGTGGAACATCATCGGCGACTAATTTGGGCACAATAGTCTCCGTGACACTCTGAATCAGAATGATTTGTTCAGATATGTTATCTGATAGCCCAATGACATCACCATCAACAGCCTTTGCAGCTTCTGTCGCCTGTAGACGCTCGCGCTTCAGAATACCAGCACTGGAAAGCACAGCTTTGAGCGCCCTAAGACCAAAGTCGTAATGTGGCTGAGGCGAGAGTTGCTCGTCGCAAAGGTTAAAGAATGGGACAATCTTCGACGCAAGCGACTCCGCAGTACGGAAACCCTGCGAGAAGAGCATGACTTGGGCAATAAGCTCTCGATCCGGCCGTGTCATGGCCATACTGAAAGGAGGGATCATTGACCGAGGCGAGTGAATTGAAGAAATTACTTACGGCCTGAAGAGCTTTGTCAAATTAGGAGGCAACTGCGAACGCCCCGCATAATTTGGATTCGTCGTGATGAAGATACCTGGTATGGGTCTGAATACATTTTTTTGTAGGTAGCTCAGAGAAGACGGTACCGATATTCTTGTTAATTTTCAGATTCTTTCCCACGAGCTCAATTTCGGTGTTGGGATTCTGCACGAGGTTTGCCAAACCCTGCTGGATTGTCTGGACTTGCTGCGATACGGCACTGAGAATTCTCTCCTCAAGCCGATTGAACTCGTCGAAGCAGCCCCAGGCTCCAACTTGACAGAGGCCGACGAATATGCGGCCCATTGCTTGGAAATCAAAAGTTTCGTCGCAACAGAACACAAGAACAAACCGACCAAGCTGAACGCCAAGAGCTTTCACAGACTCGGTTTTCCCTGTACAAAAATAATTGACTTCCGCAAAACGGAAAAATGCTGACCAAAAATTCCTCACCTGTCCCAGCAGGTCCAAAAGGCGCACCACCTAATTGCGTATCTAACGCTTGTGTTAAAGTCAGGTAGACCCTGTCTGTCAGTGGAGTTTGCACCAGGCGGTCTGGAACTCCGAGATATTCCCATCCATACGGGAAAGATGCATTGGCGACTTTGATAGCTAAACGGTCCAGTGGTTCTCCTGCGGCACGATCCAGATAGAAGCGCATCTGATATAACCACTTGAAATCCTTTGCATCGGTCACTTTATGCTGGACGAGATCTCGGATTACGTCTCGTTGATGCACTAATTCTGTAATCAGATGCTCGCATTTGCGACGTGTGACTGGGCCAAGTTCTTGAAGAACAATGTCCGCGAGGAGATCCAGAGCTTGAGTGACAGTAGTCAAAGGGCCGTCCGGAGCTGTGCCATTCTCCAAGCAAGTTTCCACGGAGACTGTCCAAGCAACTTGAACCGCCAGGGTGACTAATTGGGCTGGGAATTTTTCCATCCATGCCCTGAACTGATCGATGCTGAGTTTGGAGCCCGTTCCATAGAAGGTTTGTAGCTCGGTGACTGCCTCGCATAGCAAATCTGCGAGAGATATACGCATCATAGATTCTATTCTTGCCAGCCAGTCATTGATCTTGGGGAAGTCCTTGAGTAAAATCGGGTCCGAAAACGGTACTTCTTCGCCTTCCCTCGATGCCATCCCTTGTATCTCCGTTAAGTCGTCATCCAGCTTGATAGTCGAGATTCCTGCGAACATCTTTTTCAAATGTTTCATGATTCGAAGAATGTCTTTGCTATTGCCGATGATCTCCAACAAATCCTCGTCACCAACGAAGTAGAAACGTGGAAATGAGGATCGTTCCCGCTCCAGGTATTCACCAAGCGCTTTTTGAATCTTGTGAAGCATGTCTGCTAGCCGTTCCAGGCTTTTCTGGATTCCTTGGATATTCATGACGTCGAGAACGAAGGGTGATTTATAAACTCGCTTCATGACGGTCAGAAACTCGACATTGATATTCTGGAAACGCGAGCTCTCGACCGGGAGGAGATGTTTGATATCGGCGCTACCCGAAAATATCCCCTCTAGATAGACCCATTGGCGCTGAACATCAATCCAGACATCTGAGGAGCAATGCATTCAGTACCAGCGGGGAAAACGTGACCATAAGCTTACCGAAAAGAACGTGAATCCTGTTCAGCTTTTCTTCCCATGAAGCGGCCTAAATATATGATTAGAGGTTTCACCAGTCCGAAACGCAGGAGACGCGCCTCTTCTTCGAAGACTACATATCATGCAGAGGATTAGTATGAATAAAGGCTCCATAGACAGAACTAACCCTTATAGTAAGGCGAAAGCTTCATGGCTGTTAACGAATTCAAATTCTCGCTGCATTTGTTGAATAAATCATCCCAGCCTCTGAACATCGTCGTCAAATTCGACATCGAGTACAAAAAATATTCCGCTCACCTGATAAGACGACATTTATTCTGATAATTAACGAGATCGAGGGTATAGGCTGTCCAAATTTCCCTGACTTGTTTGATGTACTCCTCCAAAGCCATCTATACAGATGTTAGGGACAAAAAATCTAGTGTAAAAAGCTTCCGTACTTCGCTTTGCGCTTGAATTATCACTTCTTTGATCAACAATTCGTTTTTCTTCAGGTCCATATCATACACGTGGCCGAGAGTTAACCTGCTTGCGTGAGCGGTGGAGACATGATGAATGGTCTAACCACGTACAAAGGCATACTAATCTGCGAAGAGAGTCTGAGAACTTTGAAAAGTTGTTTCCAATGCCGGTCTTTCAAGGCTTCTGACTTCAGCTCCGACACGATGGTATTCGACTTGAGAAGCCCTTTCAGAACGTCTTGCACGTATTCGAAAGCAGCATACTGCCTCATTCTTGTCGGCATCTCCTTCGTTGAGCTCAGGAGACCGTCGATTTGTTGCCTTAATTTCCTTGGCTGCACAGTAGCCCACGACAACTCTCTGAGCTCCGCAATTTGACCCCAAATCCCGGAGAGAGCAGTCCAGACCGTCTTCAGATCGCGTAATTCTTCGAAAACCGGCTCCAAGCGTGTATGACGCGTAAGTTCGAGGTCGAGCGCCTCCTTGGCTCGACATACGAGGTCGTATTCTTCTTGAATGCGATTTAGCTTGCCCTCGAAAACATTGATGGTGTTCATCGCCGTGTCCGCCCGGATGTTACCCTGCACAGGCCGAGTCTGCTCCCATTCCTGTAGGATATCCACTATCTTGTTCTCTACGATCTTATCCTCCGCAACAATCTTCAGTTGAAGCCCAGCTAAATACCCACCTTAATAAAAGCGGCAACGAGGAAACCAAGCAACGCAACACGCACCAAGCTGTTCCTGGATGGCATCGTTTTTCCTCTTCAAGATTTCGTTATATGCACTCCATTCTCCACGAAGTTGATCACTATATAGCCAATCTTCCGGGAATTGGTATCTGAACCGTTCTAGCGTCTTTTCTCCATTGGCGCAGAGTTCAATCATAGGTCCCCATGTCTTCGTCTTCTTCTTCAGGTCTTGCACAAAGGTGATGAAGGTCACTGCAGCTGCAGTAGATGAGTTCGCTGGGGCAATGGCCTTAAACGAGCTTAAATCGATGGTGCGCGTTAGTGAGAAAGAGAATAAGGCTCACCTCCATATCAGGCCAAGTAGCGACGCGTCGTCGTGGCCAGTTCAGATTCAGGTTCTAATTTAGGCTCGTTCAGTCACGTGACAAGCACCGAACCCTAACCTCACCAACCCACTGACCCAGTCACTGCTCAACCATCCTACGATCGCCGTTCCTTCCAGACCCCATTCTCTGCCAATATGTCAGGACGCCAACAGCGTGTGATGGTCCAGCCCATCGTATGTCGATGCTATGACTAACCCGTCCGACCATCAAGTTCATTTCTCACCCTATCACACAGAATGTAATTTTCAAAAATCTTCAACAAGTAAAGGCTTTACAACACGATTCCTCGATAATTTCTCAATTACTTTCTCCCTGCAGAGAACAAAAATCTCCATCTGGCTGTACGATAATATTGAGATGCGTATCGAAGGGCGAATCGTTGTAAGTAACTATTCTAAACGGACAGGAAGACGCGGCTCGGACGCGTCCACCCCTGGCTATGCCTCTGTAGATGAATTGCTGATCACCCGTGACTTTAGGGCTTTGACGAATTCATGAATGTTGTGATCGATGATGCTGCAGAAGTGTATGTAAAGGAAGCAAAACCCAGGAGGGAGCTCGGTACGCTTCTCACAACAAGGATTGCTCATGACCTGACAGTTGAGTACGTTTCCAGGTCGTATTCTATTGAAAGGTGACAATATTACACTTATACAACAAATCGTGTAATTCTCGTGCATGTATCCTCGGAGTCTCAGTAGGGCCACTCTCAGCTTTATGAAACGTGCCTTCCGCGTTGTACGATTCGCAATTTCGGTTTGCGATCCTGTTCCGACCTACCTCACAGATTGTAAATGGGCAACAAGCGAGTTAGATTGATGGACTGTCGGCAGAGCGGACATTCTGCCTGTAACGACAGGATCGGTCAAGCTCACGAAACCTTCCCAAAGAAAGCTAACATGCCTTTTCTGTTCCCCACCCAACAATGCAACTCCAACAGAAGAGGTGACCACATTCTGTTGAGCAGCTATCAGTCCTCTCCTCTAAGCATAACGTGCAATTTCTCCCCGCTCTGGTCCTATCTGGAATCGAGGCCACATCTAACATAGTTCGCTCATCCTCTTCGGCTGGTCGAGCGGGAGCACCTTCAGAGTTCTCTGGGCCCAGGAAGGACGAAACCGGACGATCGTCAAGGAAAGTTTCTTTTTCTTTGCCAAATTCCTCGGATTCTGCTTCAGCCTTGGATTGAAGGTTAGGCTGCAGAAATCGATCTTTAACATTCGTTCTTAGGCGGTACATCAACCTGATGATTATTAACAGGCCCAGCAAAGAGTAGGATGGTGGTCTTGTGTGAGGGTATTCAGGTATTGATGATAGCTTGGATGGCTTGTCAGTGATGCCAGAGGTATTCCAATTGCACCCACATGTCGAATTCCGAATATTCTCTTTGTGAGATCATGATAGGTTCCCTTCAAGTAGAATACCGCGAGATTGATTTCTGTCATGACCTCTATCCATGTCGACAGCTTTTTCAGAACACTGTCCAGACGAGGGTGTTGTTCACGAAAGGACGATGAACCGGCCAGCTTATTCAGCCCATATGCAGATAGTGTTGGTAGGAGAATCCAACAAGCCCGAGTTCGAGGTGAGGGTGGTGTGCGATGGGAAAAGACGGAGTACTGCCAGATGTCGGTATACTCTTCACCTAGAGTTTGCAAAGCTAAAGACGGGTTCGGTTAAGGCCATCGAGGGCATAAATGAATACGAACCTCGTCCGGACGTTACTCCATGATATGCGAGCTTCACCAGCAGATCCAGTTCTTTGTCCCATCTAGTTAACCACCTCGTTCCTGTATCCAAAGTAAGCATTCTCTCTTTTGCGGGATGTGTACGACAGACCGACCAAGCCACGAACGAAGGATACCTTCGGTCTGCTCCTTCAATGACGCAACATGGAGCAAATCTCTCTGATTTGCACGGACTGGATGGACGATGAACTTCATTCTTGAGTGAAAACAGGATATGTAACCCACTTATTTGAGCTTGTTGAGCTCTAGGAAATGAGGGTATTGCCATGGATCTAAGGATGAGAGGTCCTTGAGACGATCATCACACGTGAGTTATTGCAACGTGACTTCTTTGCCGACGTCAACCAGGTCACCAAACGTTGACTGCCGTGTTACGACGATTCTATCTCATTGAAGAACATGCCACCTATACCGCGTGGACAAGAGGGACCTTCCGTATGGCAAAAAAGTAGGTTTCAGTTGTCGTGCCCTCAAAAACTATACTTACCAGAATAAAACATTGTTAGTGAAGTAGGTCCTACAGCCTGCCAGACAGACTAGCATTGACATTCGTGTAGGATGGGTGCTCTGATGGGGGGTGGCGTTGGACTGACGATAGGTTTCATCTTCGGCTCTTGGAGTATTATTAGGTGAACTTTATCCTGTTTTCCCCCAGAACACACGGAAATGACTGACGTTCACCGCAGGGGAGGCGCAGGTCCACGGGGAGCCATGGCAACTCTTTCCCAATACATGCTCAGTAGCGCAGCAACATTTTCTTTCTTTCTCTCTATTGGATCGGTCAGTTCCAAGTCTCCCACCAACCGTAATGTCCTTTTGTTCATACTCTTTGACAGGTAATTCGCAATGATTCTATTATGGCATCGCACCTACACGGTGCACCATTGTCACTTGGTCCTGCCGTTGACGTCCGCACAAAAGCAGAGGGTTTCCGCATGATGAGGGCCCGCTGGGAGGCAGAACGGAGGCGCTAGAATTTTGCAAGGTGACCTTCTATACTTGTGAATTCATAACAACTTCGTGCACAATAGGCCGGACCGTGAATGCTGAGGCGCTCCCTTTATCACAAGATTGATGCTTCCCTCATCAATATTATTCCTACGTCCTGTTCTTACCAAGTATCACAAGACAGGCGTGACCTCATCCTTTGGTGGCACTTGCGATGGCTGCTTTGGATAACTGATGTTGTCTGTTCCACGATTTTGCATGGCCGTGGCACATCAGCCGCTTACCGCGTTTAACCTCGAGCAATTCAGTGCGGTCCAATAAGGTGATCATGCGCGCCTCAAAAGACAAGTGCAATCTAAGCATAGGTTCTGAATCGCACCGACAGCCAGTCTAGCAGGGGGCCCAGGACCGTCTGTTCGACATTATCGATGGTATAACTCAACGTGCTTCTGGGCCCTTGTTTCCATCCGTGGCGCTCAGGTCAGCTCGACGGAGTTTCTCTTGCCCGTCCTCATTCTCATCTCTGCACGTACGAGCTAACTTTGGTTCATGGGACCCCCACGCCAACTGGCTAATGCCTCCGTCACCCAAATGACCATTTCGAAGAGGACTAGCACTTTCGGCCAGGAAAGTCGGCTCGACTCAGACCATTGCTTGTGAGACGGCAGCCAGGAATACACTAAGTAACGATATCTATGTAAATCATCTGATGGAAAAATGTTTTTAAAAAAATGAACCCTAAGTGCACAGCATATCAATGCCATTGTCAAAGAAGCTATCGTTAGTTTCTGGCAATAGAGTGTAGGTATGATGCTGCACATAACTGCTAATCACTGTCTGGTTTACAGCCATCTCGAGCCTAAGCACGAACCTCGGACGCTCAATACCTCTCATGGTTTTTCGTATTGTACCCGCGGCATATCCGCCTTGTGCCCCCACTGCTCAAGAACAGCATCCAGTTCTTCCTTCAGCGTATTGATGTATGCCGGTATACCCACCCAAACCTCTTGCAACGGTGTCACATCCAATGGTGTCGCACCAGTAGGCGACCTCGACGCCACCATTTCCACAAAATCGACGACCGCAAACGGCTCGCAATGATGAGCGCACATCTGGACGTGCAACACGCTAAGTGTCGGGAGGAGGACCTCCTCATCCTCATCGAGCGTGAGCGCTTTGAGGACCCCTCCGTGTCCGACTCCAAACTCCACCTTGAAAGTCGTCACGTTCTTCGTTTGACGGAGGATATCAATCATGTTGGGAGGATCAATATGTCCCCCCAGTGACAACGTAGTGATCGGCGCTAGGTGGCGGAACATGTGCTCTGGCGCTGTCCAGGTAAATTCGCCTATGCAATATGGCAGGTAGAGGGTGAGGTTGTTGAGGGCTGGGAAGTGGATTCCATCGAAAATCGAGGAACCGGATATACCGAGGAAGTGGACTTCGAAGGTTGTCAACCGCGTTAGGGTGACATTGACGACGAGGAGCTCCTCATCGAAATATCTATCGCGGACACTGAAATGTACAGTTTCAAGCGCGGGGCATTGTGTCATGAGCACACGGAAAACCGATTCTGGGATGAGGTAGATGGTTAAAGACGTTAACTGGGCCCATGGAAGCTGGATAATCAGTTCGTTAACCACGATGACGTGACTGAGTTCGACGGTGTGGAGTTTGGGCATGGATTGAAGGGCGGTAAGCATGGTGCGTGCCGTACTAGGGAAACTGTAGAGGTCGATGATTAGATATTCAAGACTGGGGAAGCTCCAGACGTGGTGGGGAAGGGTGTCTTCATGATCTTGGTATTGTAGAAGGCAGAGAAGGTCGTAGATAGTGTTGAATGACAGGTGTAGGCTCCTGATCCTCTCGGCTCGAGGCCGGACCACCTGTATCATGAAGTTGGTGGAGAATTTTTCGAAGTCATCGTCAGCTGTACTCCGACTGGTTATCCATAAGTCGACGAGACGGCACCCGGCTTGGGAGATCCAGAAGGATGCGACTTGGCCGTGTCGTTCTGGTACTACCAGGGTATCTTCTAGGGAAACTTCCATGGCGAGAGATATCCATAGGGCTGGTGTCTCCATGGCTATTCGTCTCCAGGAAGAACACACATGACAGAGCGAGAGTGGCGCTTGATTCCGGCAGGCGGATGGTGTGAGATCCCAGGGATCGCTCAGCCCTTGGAGGGGTAGACAAAACCAAAAAATCTGGACTAAAATCTCCACGGGTACTCGATGGACGGTGGGTCCCAAACCAAGGGGAAGAGTCTTGGGGATATTTTCCTGCTTCCGAATCAATAATGGGATAGGATTCGGAGCCATATGCCAGGCTCGATGTGAGAAGGATGGCGACACACTTGGTTTACTGTAACAGCAGCGAGTCAGAAGTCGCAATCAACTTCTCCCTTAAATAAATACAACTGACTCCGAGTCGGAAGTTGGGTATCGAGGGACCGATTTTCGGCGATCGTCTCTCGCAACGCCAGCACTGTCACCCTATAGCTTTCTAAACGATTTCAACATGCGGGTCGAGACGACCATTGTGGACGCTGTATGTACGCTGGCATACTTGTTGAAGCGATCTTCCTGAATTCCCCGACGTAGATCTTGTTCGATATGGACGGGTGAGTACTGAGTACCGAATCGAACTCGTTCCATAGCTAGATCTAGAATCGTTCACGCGTCCCACAATGAAACGAAAAATTCAAGTTTATACGCATTCTGTTGTATAGGACCCTGATCGACTCTACGCCTGGTGTGCTGCATGCTTGGAAGACATTTTCCGAAGACTACTCTTTGGGAGATTCCGTGGCCATCGCCGACAAGACACACGGCAGAAGGCTATATGACACTCTCAAGGAGTATTGTAATATCAAGGATGAAGATACTCTGAAGGTCTATCGTAAATGCATCAGCACTTAGCTCTGGCTTATGCATCCACCTTTTAGAACGAGATTTACCGTTTCGAAGACCAGGTGATAGCAGGTGGCCCGATGCCTTTGCTAGGCGCGATTGACTTGATAACCAAGGTAGAGGAGACCTAATCGTTCCGTCCGAGCAAATTTATCGTTGTCGTTTCTAGCTAAACTCTGAAATGGCACACGCTTGGACGATTGTAACATCCGGTGCGTAGGCCCTGTGCCGTGGGGCTGGAAAGCTTTTTCGCCTCACCTTGATCCCATTTCATAGCGTCGAACAAATATGCTCCTCGAGCCTTATTGCGCGCCGGAGTTCCTCTCCCATCTGCAGGTCTTGTAACGGCAAATGATGTCTCGGAAGGGAAACCACACCCTGCACCCTATCAAGCCGGTGCCAGGAAATGTGGGGTGGACCCGTCGAACTGTTAGCGTCTTTCGCACCTCAGGACGTCTGGTGTATAATTTTCTTACAGGTCTCGTGGTGGAAGACGCCATATCAGGGTTAAAGTCTGGACATGCGGCTGGTGCCCTAACCCTGGCAGTATGCACGTCGACGTCGGGCGAAGTGATTGTCAACTCGGACGCGAATCCGAACTATATGGTTTCCGACCTTACCAAGTACGCCATGCCTTCACCTATAGGATCCTGATTTATCCTGCGCGGCACAGAGTTTCGGTTCGTCGGTTGAACGGGCGACTTGAAGTCACCATTATGCAGTAAATTTCTCTTCACAAGGAGTCAGATCAGTCTTGCAATGAACTCGAAGTACGGGTGGAAAGCCTGCGAGTCTTTAGACAAGCCCACATACGGTCTTGCGAAATAGCGATCATTAATTTCCTCTTCATGGACCGCGCTTCAGAGACTTTAGGAAATATAGAGTTCTTTACACCCGGAGGCAGGACATGAGCGATGTGTGATATGGAGTGAATGCTTGATTTTAAAATTTTTACAAGCAAAACGAAAGACGTATTGGGCGAGAGATCATACAAGGAGATAACGCCCAGGGGCCACGCTGTTGCATCCTTGGTGCATGGTAGATCTGCCTATTTCGCTGACTCTGCTTCCTCGAGAGGAGGTGGCCCATCGTCATCGGAATCGTCGTCATCAGCAGCCGATGACCCAGCACCGAAGTCAGGCATACCACCAGGCATACCACCAGCCCCTCCACCCATCTGGGCCATCATCTGTATGACGATCAATAGATGTCATAACCATGTCAGAACAGCTGCCGCCCACCTTTTCAAAGTCCATGTCACCCATTCCACCCATACCACCCATTCCACCCATTCCTCCCATACCACCCATACCACCCATTCCTCCCATACCACCCATACCTCCCATGGGGTCCATGTCTTCTACCTCCTTATCCTGAACAAGGTCCTGTTCATCTTCGTCTACCCATTTGCTAAAATCCGTTTTGATGAAAGCAAGTTTCACTTTTTCCTTCGTTAAGCGTGGCCAGTATTCTGCTTGGTCGTCTTTCTTGCGCAGGACAACGTAGAACGATCTCGATGTTAGCTTTTTTGTCGAATGCTGTCAGTAAGGATGTGGTTAGTGATTGACCACAAAGGCGCGCCAGGGATATCTAGAGTACCTCCGGCACGACCTCGGCGAAAAAATCGATGTTGAAGGAGAAATCTCTCTCCTCCAATCCTTTAGACGCGCTAAGAGATTTATCGATGAGATTCAATAATCCACAGTGTGAAGACAGAAGGCCGCACTTTCCGGCCCTGGCGGAAAAAGAAAGAGACGTCGGAGTGAGTTCGTATTTGAGAGCGGCTTCTTGGATGTCTGGGAGATTGATTGTCAAGAAGATAACGTTCTATTGTAGAGGTGAGATGAGCGATTTTGGATAGGATTGAGGAGCACCTTTTCAGGCACCGTCTTTGAGCTGCGCTGTGCCCATAGAGCTTCAGGGTGTGAGGTCATGGCGTCGTTGGAAGGAAGGTTATGTTGAAAAGGTTGATCTCTTTAAGGGATGGAGATGGAAGGCTCCAGAATCTTCAGGACTCCGTTTATGGCAAATGGGCCGGCCGGCCGGCCGAAGAAAGCAATTGGATAGCTGATTACATAATCCACCATCTTCCGTCCCAGAATGTGGTGAGTGTTGGAGTATATGTCGAAATCTGCAGCAATTTTATTCAATCCAGGTGCACACGGTGGTTTCTTCCACTCCTCCTACTTCCCCTCCCCACTGCCCCGCCATACTTCTTACTGCTCTTCTTGTTTTCCTTGACGATGCACGCAAAACCCTGGTTAGCTTGTTTCGCTACGCCTCCATCTCAGAATTGCATATAACACGCCCTCCTCCACAGCTTCTACTGTATCGTACTACTGACCACCATCTTTGTTTCGTCATGTTACTGGCAACCGTTTCCGTTGGACACCCCTCTCTCCGTGCCATGGGCGGTGAACATCACTACCTTTGCCGCTGCCCTGAATGCCACGATGTCGCCACACTACTCCCGGTCTCTCCCAGACGTTGTTCGAGCGGCCGACCGATGTTGGTGTGACTTCTCTGCTGGTGGCTTTTTCGAACCGTTCAATGTCACGCATTGGGAATATGTCAGCGTTCTGCGGTTGAAGGATGAACTGGAACATGAAGCAAAGGTCGAAGAGGAGGAAACGACGGTGATAGATACGCCATCCGAGCTGTCTAAGCTCTTGGCTTTAACAACGGGGATGCCTCACTCACCGTCGCTACTACCGCTAGCACCGTTCAAGTTGGCAAATATTGACTCATTCACAATCGGGTTCATTTGGCGCTTTTTCAAGGATGCTTTACATTCCCATTTTGAACCAAAGCCGTCACCATCAGTTACCACCCCGATCTCTCACCATCCACCTGATTATAGTTCCAAGACTGCGTCGCGGTCTGACATGACGCAAGAAGGCACACTTCCTCTCATCCGAAAAGAGTATGACCTACGGCCATATGGATTGGGCATCTTGATCGATTTTGGTTGGACACGGTGACTTGCGATGTCATTGACATGACAGCAAGCGACATGGCTCATCCACGCTACAGGAGGGGGAGAGGGGTGGTTGATGTATCCTTCCGGCGCATTCATTGCATGGTTGCATTACATAGCGTACAGTGTACTCCAATCAATTTACAATGTACATGCCGACGTTGCTTCGTGGGAACAACATCGCCAAAGTGTTGCCCTGTCGTCGCGACCCGCGTCTGGTTTTCAACCAAGTCGACGACGACTCAACGAGTCCTTTTCGGAGAGCAAGGTCCCCCGTTCTCCACGGTCGCTTCCTCCGACCGGCCAATGTTCCACGAACGGAAAACGAACGGTCGTCCATCCCTAGATCGCGACACTTCGACAACGAGCTCAAGTCGACTCGAACTTGTCCAAAAGATTTTCCTCGCGCCCTTCAGTCATAGAAAACGAGATTCGACTCGTATTTTATCCGACCGTACGTCTCACGCTCCCATTCAATTCTGTCCCCTCCAGGAGTTGCGCGCGCTGAGTACACCCTCTGCAGTTGCACCCGTCATCATGACGCCGCGAATAATTCAGTCTGCATCCTCACCATCCCATGGCCACGTCAGCAACTCCAGCATGGCGAAATCTAGAATGGATTTTGGGACGTTAGGCAAAACAACCCTGCGGCTTAATCTGGGCTCCCGGCGCATCACTTCACGCGACCTTCAAATCGTCGAGGCCACAGACAAGTTGCTCGATACCGAGGTACCAGAACCGGACGGTCTCGCGTCCAACGTTAGTCTTCTGCGAGGTTTCAATGCCACGATCCCTAGTGCGGAGCAAGGCCGTTCGAGGAGACGACAGCTACGGAATGTGGAGACCCCTCGTCTTGGACTCAAGAAGCTGGGAATGAGTGCGAGGGGTTTGATGACCGAAAATGACAATCACGAGGGCCAGAGTGCCGCCAGTGAGGAAGATGTGGTAGTCGTCCCACCAGCCGGGGTCGGGAAGAAGGGCAAGAGACGGGGAAGAGAGAGCCTCAGCACCTTGAAGACTCTCGGGAAGGAGGAGCTCTCTCGGCAGGCAAAGGAAATACAGTGGGACAAGGAAAACCTTCATGTCAAGAGGGTAGGATTTCATCTCTATTTTGAATGAAGCTCCGTGAACTAATTAACACAGAGTTTGATGCATAGCGAAATAGCGGAGATCACAAGCAAAATAGAGGCGTTGGATGGTATTCGCGTCAAGCTCGAGCAGGACCTGTTGAGATTACAGGAAGATGAGTTGGAGCTCGACGACGAGTGTAAGCCCATCTATGGATATTTGTGTCTCCTGATCTAACACGGTTGTAGTGGTGGGTGTGCAAGAAAGACTTGAATTTGAGCAACAACAAGTTTCTCATCGAAAGCCAAGGCCATCCATACAAAATCTTCACCTGCCACCAAGCTCCCGTAGACGCAAAGGTCAGACAGCTCCATCTCTGATGTATCACCTATATAGAAGTCTTATGCCAAAATTAGGGCCAGTGTTTCTTCCTTCCGAGCATGATGAACTACCGCCAGGGGTTGCCTTTATGGTGAATTCAATCATGACCATTATACACTATGATCATGAGGATTTATCTTCTCATTCATTAGACCCTGGAAAGCCATACTACCCCCATCACCGCTCTGGACTTTTCGGAACCCTATGGCACTCTTGTGAGTGCCTCCCAGGAGGATGCCCAGCCTCGGGTGTGGGATCTTTTCTCTGGCACTGAAATAGGAAGGCTGCGCGGTCATAGCGGAACGGTAAAATGTCTACAGGTTGAAGACCACGTTTGTTTGACAGGTGGTGAAGACGGCAACGTGAGGTTGTGGGACTTGAGACGTGTGGATGATGATGCGTGGGATGAAGGTGAAATGGTCAGCTTGAGTGATGTGGCCGAGGAGGAAGAGGGAGAGGTTGAAAGAGATGCAGAATCATCAGACAAGCGGAATGGGATTAGAGATGAGGCGGACGGGGCGAGTGTGTTGGAGAAAGAAGGCCCATGTGTGAGGATACTGGAGGGACATTCGAAAGCCGTGACCGCATTATTTTTCGAGGATGAATGTTTGGTACGTATTGAAACTCGTTCTCGGGGAGCCGATGGGATTCACTTCGGGATATCAAGGTGACGGGTGCCTCTGACAAAACATTACGACAATGGGACCTTACAACTGGTCAATGTGTGATGACCATGGACATTTTATGGGCAATATCTCATCCTCCAAACTCAACCCTTGGGGCCGCCACCCCCCATAATCCCTATACTTCGCCTGCCTGGGCATTTGGTATGCCATTTCCATCATACTCGGAGGGCAATTGGGAGACGTATGAAGATTTCGTCGGTGGTGTGCAGTTCTGGGGGTATGGCCTTGTCAGTGGCAGTGGGGATGGCGCAGTGAGGATGTGGGACAGTGAGTGGAGATAATCAAACCTGCGATTGCCATTAATATTGATATCCTCTGTCGCTCAGTGCGCACTGGGCAGGCCCATCGGACCCTGACTGGACATACAGCTCCAGTCAGCTGTCTCCAATTTGATGAGATTCACATCGCAAGCGGCAGTCTCGACAAGACCATTCGTGTTCGTAATTTCAAGTCAAGTCTCAATGATATTCGTATCAATCCTTCTACTAGATCTGGGACCTTCGGGCAGGAGGCATATTCGAAACCATCCAGTTTGATCATGCGGTGACTGGCCTCCAGTTCGACACGAGGAAGGTTGTAGCTGCTACCGGTGAGAACGGCGTCAAGGCAAGTATTCCCCCTCATCTCTCCATGAATAGTCATTGTGAGAATTTTATCGTAGATTTACAATCGAACGAGCATGCAACAGTCCACCCTGTTCACGAATGGCCACACCAAGCCTGTTGAGAGGGTTCGTTATATGGATCGGTATCTGGTCACAGGTGGCCGAGACTCGATGTTGAAGATCTGGTCCCTTTAAAAAACGGCAGACGTTGCATCTCATTTTTATAGTTATTTTGCGTTCAACAACAGACTCTTTCAACAAATTCAAGCATGTGTTTATTTACGCAATGGCAATCGTAAACTAGCCTGATTAATAGTACTAACACAGCCAGAAATCTCATACTACTAATGTCGTTTTTCGACTCGACTTGTCGATTTCTAGTGCTTACTATGTGACTACTTAAATGAAGTTATTGCGCGGTCACGTTATGTCCATTATGAAGTTCACGTGCTTTAGATAACGCGTCAGTCACGTTACGCCTTTGTTCCCGCAAGTACTTTGTAAGAAAATCCCATAAAAACACCGCTCTGTTACTGATATCCAGTGACATTCTATACCGGGGACTGGGAAAATGTCGGGCAGATTTCTGCCTGTAAAACCCCACATTGTGAAATCCAGTCGACCGTTGTCCTCAGCTGACTCGTGGTTGGCTGGAGAAATCATTCCAGACAGTGAGGAAGAACGAACGTAAGTTCCGTCCCTTGTGTGGCAAAGTTTTCGTCAGCTCTGACGCGCAACTTCACCCGGGGATCGCCAACAGTAAGCCGAATCTCGGCAAGGATGTAGTTGGGAAGGTTGTGATTGAAATTTCATCCGACGAGGAAGACGGGTGGGTGGTTTTATAGTCATCAGGTGGAGGACACAACCGATAGTCATTTAACGATCCAGCATAAAGCGAGGGACGTCTGTGCGAGATGCCCTTCATATGCCCGGTTCATGGCCACTCTACACGGACACCCTCAAAGGCAGAACTTGCCCTCACGTGCTAGAGTAGGTTGTCGAGGATTTGGGAGTAAGTTTAGACTCAACAAGCATTCTAGTACTCCGTCATCGACACCCGCCAAGTCTACCAAAAGACGAACACCCCGTTCTCGACGAATTATTCTGAGTTCAGACTCGGAGAGCGACGATTGTTACAAACAACGTACGGTTGCCAATGAAATCATAGAGCTATCTGATTCTTCAATTGAGCGGCCTGGCCCCCGCAAACCGATACAACCCTCGAATCGAAGTTCGTCGACCCAAGGAGATTCACCGCTTTCCGATGAGGACGTTTGGAATGACAATAGCGCCATCTTGGTTCTGTAAGAAAATCGAATATGCTTTTCTGAAAACCTGACTTTCCAACAGGGATGAGCCGAAGTGTGCTCGAAAGCCAATGCGTCAACTTCCAGGCACTCCGCAGGCTTCGGGTAGCTTTCCTAGCCACGCTCAAACATGGAAGGATTTGGGACCCCAATCTAGGGCAACTCCGACGCCTCTCCCTGCGCGTCTAGACGCTCCAGTGACACCCTCTACACCCATTTCCGGTATACAAGGGCTTCATTCGAAAAAGAAGGGGACCCTCGGAGGAAAGAAAGCGGTCGCTGCCGAAAAGAAGAAATTAGCGCTCTATGCTCAAGAACTATTCGTAGAGCTCAACCGTCTAGTCTTCAAGGACGGTTTGCCCACAAACACAAAACTTAACTGGAATAAACGACTGCTCACCACTGCTGGTAGAGCAAGATGGCACCGGTATGGGCTCAATTCGGTATTTCGGTTCGTCCGATGGGTGAATCCGCCCCGATTCATTTCGCAGAGCCAGGGATGGTGTTCAGACTACCGAGATAGAGTTGGCGGAGAAGATCCTCGATTGCGAAGGTGAGGTCACTCTTACAACCATGGATCAACGACCGACTCCATGTTCCAGAGCGCATTCGGAATACCCTGTCACATGAAATGTGTCATCTAGCAACCTGGGTCATAGATAACAACCAGAAGGAGCACCATGGTCCGCTGTGGCGAGCTTGGTCAGTGTCAATTGTGCTTCAGCAACTCCTCTCATTTTCCGTCCACCGATATAGGGCTGCGAAAGTCATGCGCAAACGTCCTGAAATAGAAATTACGGTGAGCTATAGTCGAGTATTCCCCAGGTTTGCCGTAAACATGAACCGAGAGCAGACTAGGCATGACTACGAGATCTCTTATCCATTCGAGTGGGGTGAGTGAAGCATTCGCCTGCCGTATCCCATGTTTATACAGTGGGCCATGGCAGAGTGTGAACAATGCAGTAAAATGTATGTCAGGCAACTAAATTCATTTGCTGGTGGGCTAATCACGCGTGATAATCAGTTATGGTCGATTCAGCAAATCGATTCGTCCCGATGAAGTCGGTCAGAAGCGGTGTTAGTTCTACCCCTACCATGATCGTTAATCACGTCGTTCTAGTCTGTGGCGCATGCAAAGAGGGCAAGCTCATAGCTCTGTTCAACGAAAGGATCCCGAAAACACCGAAAACCGTGAAGACAAGCCAAATGGCCTCTACCAAGCCCCAAGGTACCGATTCCTGACCATATTCAGTGTAGTTTACTGAATGCATCATTATTGATCATGATAGATTCGCCTCATTCACTGTCACCACCGATTGATCCTCGAAGGAGCGAAACAAGGGTTTCCTGGCGGTCACTTGTTTATGACGTCTGTCATTCTGATCCGGAAGACGATATCGAGTCGTTGACGAGGGGGATGGGGTCCATTGCCCTCGCAACCTGAGGTGCAATATTCCCAGAACACCTTCACATATATCCATCTTTTCTCATAATAAATTGTCGACTCATTCCTATACTCGATATATACTAGCTCTCTACCATGATTGTCGTTGCAAATTGTAACCTCCTGAGGACTGTAATAAACATTTTGACAAACCATGGAACCAGCGACTGCGGAAACCAAAATACCTATCTACTTGGCCTCGGGTATATAAGTAGCTATTCATGGGCGCCTACCTTCCTAACCTTAAGTACCTCCTGACTCGCCATCAACACCACCAAAATGGTTCAACATCCGCCTCCCTACGAACTTACTGGCACAGAAACATTTGATAGCGGAGTCCCGAAGTACCAAGCAGCAGAGAACCCTGGGGATCGAAAGTCTATCCAGGCAGACGAGGTCCTCGGAGCTGAGGTGGAAGAGGGTGCCAGGAACAGCCACTCCGGCCCCAGAGCGAGAGCCAAACGGTTCTATCGACCCTCCAAGAAGGAGATCCGCAGGCATGCCGGGAAGGCTGTGGGCGTCTTGCTCGCCATACCCTGCTTCGTTCTCGGAACGTCTTTACACATCGCAGGTGGAGCAATCCATATGGCAGGCTCTATAGTTGGTGGGATTGGGGACGCCGTGTTACGCCCGGTGGAAGGACAGCCTGCTTCAAGGCCGCGTGGTCTGTGACACAGTGTAATTTCCTTTCTTATCTTGAGCTAAGTCCATGATAAGTCTGATCACTTTACACTCCAGCTGCCTGTCAGGAAGCTTGTCTGTGGAGGATATGGGATAATCTGATCATCGCGGAGACCCAAGTTTGAAAATGTATTTGTATGCCTTGAAAGCTCCATCGGAATTCTTCTGTCAACTTGTCTTCGATTTCAATAAGAATACAACAGTTGTATATGCGTAACTTGATATAAAGACGGGATAACGAGCGACACGAAGGTATGGTTGACCGATTCTAGTCACGCTTGGGAGTCTTGTCCAAAGTACTATTTCCTGATCACGGGGTATAGTGGCTCACGGTAATAGGAAGCTGCGTACCCAACTCCCAATTGTCTTTGATGTATGGTCGTGTCAAGATGGAATTGAACTTCGTAATCTCGACGCCTTCTGCGGGGGTAAAAGTAAACTGTGACAATATGGTTGCCAGAAAAACCTTCATTTCGTTAACAGTAAACTTATAGCCTAGGCAAGAATGAGGGCCGAAACCAAAAGTCATCACATTGCCAAGGCCTGGAAGGGTAGATGAAGGATCAAGTGAAGCCCAGCGATCAGGGCTGCATGGGATGTTAAAACACAGAATACGCAGACATGCATTCATGCTTACTTGAATGTCAAGGCATCACCGCCCCATATCTCGGTGGAAAGATTAAGGCCTTCGATGGGGATATGAATGTAGCTGCCCTTCCTGATCCTAATATAGCCATCCTTTTCTATCACCGGGCCGTCCCTAAGAATTATTGGATGGGAAATCGGTATCAAGTCATCAGCAGTGGCGACGCGGATGGTACTGTGTACTGGAGGACAGATACGAAGAGTCTCGAGGACGACGGCATTCAGATATGGCAACGACTCGATGTGTTTCCAATGTTCGGGCAAAGCGTAATCCGTGCCTCGATATTGAGGTGGTGGTGATGAAGGAGGAGGGAGGCAGTCGTGTTCAAGTCCACCTTTGTCATCGGCACTCCCAAAACATGTGAGGGTGTAGGGTGCCGAGGTAGATAAAACGCCGAGAATTTCATTGCGAAGGCGCGTCTGGATTTCGGGATTTCGGGCGAGATAGTGGAGGCACCAAGAGAGGGCAAGGGAAACAGAGTCCGAGCCAGCAAGAAGGAAGGTGGAGCATTGATCGAGGAGTTCAGAATCAGACAGCCGCTTAGCCGGGTCGTTCGAGAGGTTTGCCTTGACTATTCAAGGCTTATTAAATGCGAACAGAATGCAGAGACAGAGAAACACTGACTTAGAAAACTTAATATGTCATTTTGAGCACTGTGCTGGCCGTTGTCCGGCCCGGACGCTATTATGGCTGATTTTTTGGCAGCGACTAGGCGTTTTCCAGCTTCCTTTATGATACGTAGACTCTCATCAATCACTTTGGTACCATGATTAGGCTGTTATGGATCCAAAAGGGTTAGACTTAAAGTAAGACTATACTTGACAATAACTCACCCAAAACCTTCTGATTATCGGAAAGTAGAGCTCCAATATCCCCCTCAACTCCGGACCTTTATCGGCAACATCAAACATCCGACGATAGGCACCATAGACTTCCTCGGATTCGTCCTCTAGTGCATGGAACCGGTAGTTGAAACCTACCGAACCAATTACATCGAAAGAGGCTCGAGATGTCCAATGTGCAACATCTACGACCGCGCTCTTCGACATGCTTGGGGTAGCAGTATAGGCAGGCGGAGTGTCTGGAGAACTATTGCGAGCGTCGTCAGGAGAGGTCGCCACTAGGCCGCTCCACCGATCGCACAAAGTTTGAGCTTTCAGAAAAAATGTAGGCAGCATAGTTTTGAGTGATTGGCTTGTGAAGGCCGGGCCAATCAGACGACGCTGTCACATTTCGCATCGGAAGAGTTCCATGGTGTTGAGTCACCAAACACATACCTGGATTCTATGTTCTTTTCCTTCCACTGAGAAGATACCTATTGGACGTTGGTAAAAGTGAAAACGTCGGCAGAAGGTCGAGGCCTACCTCTGCCGATGAGTCGCGATAAAATTGCGCGTGTTTGCCACGGTTTCTCGTATATGGGCGAGCTCAGGACGTGGGTCAACACCCGCAAGTCGAAAGACATGAGGCGGTAGTCATGCTGAATATTCGTAGAAATTAGTTACGTGTCTGGACAGTGGGATGACTCGGACGCACTCTGCCAAATCCATGAAACCTCAAGGTCTTTCCATACTTCGTCTGCCAGGCTTCGTGTGTCTCTGGACTTGAGCACGGGCTGGAGTAAGGTACGGTGGCGTCACTGACAGGGAACGGTGATGATGAGAAGACCTTGCGCACTCCATGACCCCACGCAAATGACTCTCGAGCGCCGTGCCTTCAGGGCCTGGGAGGTTCCGCAATGGGTCGGAGTGTGGCATGACAAGCATCATGTTGAGGAGTGCGACACCACCTCTCGCTACCCAAAGGGCGAGACATGCAGCAGAGACCTTCAAGCCAATTGTGAGAACCACCACGGCTGGGTTCGACGACATAGGAGACCAATGATGAGGGTAGGGGAAGGGACGCAGGGGCCATCTTCGAACCAATACAGTTAACAGGATGACAACCTAGTAAGATCAAAGGGAATCCTAAATTAGTGCATTAAACCTTAATTCCCTGAATTATACAGTTTACATAAGCCCTGATTCCTCCATCACCACCTCCGTCACCAAAAATCGCCGTACCGCCAGCCCGCCGACCCATCGTGAGTGGCCCCGTTTCGTTTCCAATCTCGCACTGCTGACCATCAAACCAGGCTTTTCAGCCTCTCATTCATCTAAAATGACACACGACGCCATCTGGTTCTCTCGCCCAAGGAAGTACGGAAAGGGTAGCCGTCAGTGGTGAGTAGTCTATGCAGTTGCACCTGGGGCGACAATCTCACAATCCTGTGACTCCAGCCGCCTCTGCGCTCATCAGGCCGGTCTCATTCGCAAGTACGGCCTTGATCTCTGCCGTCAATGTTTCCGCGAGAAGTCTGCTGCTATTGGTTTCACCAAGGTGAGGAAACTATTGAGGGCTCTTGTGCAAAGATGGCCGACACCTGTCTTGCACCGCAGAATCGATGAGCCAGGCTTCCATTCTGTTTTATGTTTCTAGAAAACCATCTGTATAGGCTATGCCAATGCCATCACAGCAGGATATCACAATGAGGACGTCTCATTCGTATTATGCGTAACTGTGTAAAGTGCCACAAGCTCTACTGGCTATGATAATTCTACTGCATATTAGTTGGAAACGTTCCAGAGAAAGTCCATGAATCTAATCAACTTTATACAATTTGGGTCGGAATAACTACAGAATGACAAACGACTAGTGCTGCGACGATACTATAGAAGACAACCGAGGTAAGAATGATTGAAAAATAACCTGTACAGATGGAGGGCGCGCCCGTCGTGGCAGGAAAGCATGTAAAGCAATGGAGTATGGATATGGCGCTTTGCGAAGTACAATGCATGAGAGGGGGAAAGGCGAGGTGTGCTGTATGAGATAGGCAGATTCGGTGCGAACCTGGGGAAATAGATGATACGAATGGGGGAACAGAACAACAATTCAAAGGAGGTGGTTGCGTAGAATAGTTTTGAGGTATAAGATGCGTCAGAACGCATCGGTGATTAAAAAATAACGTAGGTCCGTCGATGGCAGAAAATTTTTGTCGGGAAATCACATCCCATAACCAAAGTTCGACCTTTGGTATGGGTCGTTCATGGCGCCAGGAGCAGGAAAGGGGAACGAACCACCGGAGAATCCACCTCCGAGAGGGTGTGATGGGGAAAGGCCCTGGTTGTGACCAGTGTTGCCTTGAAGAACGTACCCATCAATAGCCTGTGCTTGCAAGCTGTGATGGGGAGATGCAGAAAGATGGCCTTGTCCGAAGGATGGCTGGACCTGGGGCATGGGATAGAGGCCGTTGGGTCCCCCGTAGACATCCGGAAGTTGGTGATGGGTTTGACCCATGTGGCGATTCCCACTATTGTTGAGAGGAAGGTGATTAACAGCGCCACCCTGATAGCCATTGAAGTGGTCCATTTGTTCACGTTGCAACTTGTTCTGAATGCGCTTGCCGTAAGGCGTGTTGCGAATCAGGGGAAGTATGGGACGAATGCCCTCAACGAGGAGCGCACGTTGAGCCGGTTCAGCGTAATCAAGGGCCGTCTAACCATGAATTTAATAGACTGAAGGAAAGAGAGCCTGTGTATTTACCTGAACACAGTAGTTACCGTAGGAGTCGCGAAGGAGCTTTTCCAAACGGGAGCGGTTGAGCAGCTCTTCAATCAGCATCTTGCGTGTCGTATGTTCGGCCACACGGACGCACTGTGTAAGGATTTAGTGGACATCCAACCGGTATAAAATATGAGCTTACCTTCTCAATCACATTAGAACTGAATTTCTGAACCGAAAGCGCGCAGACATTGCCCGTGAATTGGCGGATCACAGCATCGCTAAACCGATTGTCGTTCAGATCTAATATGTATTGAACGACCTGTATGTGAGGGTGAGTTACCATGTACCGGAGATCAACTCAAGAACTTACATAGTTTCCGTACGGATCTTGCACGAGGGTGAGAGCGTTATATGTGATTTCGTTCACAAGTTGCACACGTTGATGCTCTGACGCGTGGTCTATACATCTTTGTAGAACGCAGCAGCCGTGACGGTGGGTAGCGACCTCAACGCAATTCGCAGCAACAGCATTATAAATAAACTAAGGCCAACGTTAACAGCCAAAAAAGTCACAGGATTACTAATTTCACCTGGTTGTCTTCAGGGGCCAACTTGTTCAGGCACTTCTGGATGACATGATTCCCGTTCAAGTCTTTGATGAGCACCACGACATGAAGACTAAGTGCAACGATGATGGAATGAATTTGAACATTGTATCTGAGATCAGCCTGTTTCTTTCGAGGTATAAGTTGGGTGAAAGATAAGCCATAGAGTAGGACTTGCCTGCCTCCTAGACGAAAGGAAGTCAATCATCTTCTGCACGGCACGAGTCCCATGCATGTTGAGAGAGATGTTCACGAGATCCTGAGCGACGGATTCGCAGATTACATTGCGCTGTTCATCCGTCGAGTACTCCAGAAGCTTTTGACACAGATAATTGCCGAAAGGATCTACGACACTGTGAGGTGGGCTTAGGACCGAATTAGGATTTACTTACCGATCATCAATTCCGCAAGATGACCAAAAGTCTCGTGAAAAATTATATCTCGATGTTCCGGGACGCCTTCTTCTAATTTTTTCTGCAAGTATCGGCAGCCATGCTGGTCTTTGCAAAGAGTCGGGATCTCCCCTTGTAAATCTTCCAAACGGGTACCTGCAAAACGGTTGACTACCCAGTGCAATGTGTTAAAAAAGGTTATGTAAGGTATATGTTCACGCACATTCACGATCAACGTCACCGCGCTTGTGCTTGGGTCCATGGAGTCCGTTCATCTTATCAGCGGTCGCATTATTGGCTCGTCCAGCTGATCCCAAGCCGTAGCGCGAACCATTATGGTGGTACAGAGCTGTTGAGCCGCTCGTCCCATTAGCAGGTACGGCAGGACCGGGACTGTAGCGATTGTAGCGGTTGGTGTCTAACCCTCCGTTGACGCCATACACAGTATCTAGACCGTAGTGCTGCCGTATTTCAGGGTCATGAACCAATTTCAACATAGCATGATGATCATTACCTCATCCAAAGTTGGGGCCTGGATTGAATCGAAAGCCCGTGGGTTGGTATCGTAGGCGGACTGTGAGCTCCTAGACAATGACGCTTGCAGATCGGTGTTGTTCGAGGGAGGCTCTAGAGGGGAAAGCCGGGCGTTCACAGAATAAGTGTCCGAGGTATGCGGAGTTCCCGGAGTCTTTAGGTGAACAGGGTTACCAGCCACACCAAGGGGCGTCGCAGGTACGGAGCGAGCTGCCACCCCGATGTCAAGCAAGTTTTGGGGGGAGTTCCTGCGTGATATTGGCGAAGGCACGTGAGATCGGTTTGAGCCTTGAGAAAATGGCTGAATCAGAGGAGTAGTAGTAGGCACCAGTTTCCCCGCCGAATGTTCGTCAGAGGGAGTCGATAAGGTGAGGTTGGGATTTGTTACTATCCTCCTGTCAGAACGCGCGGTGACGCTGTCAGAACCACGAGACGCAAAGTGCGGCCACTCCGATGTCTTCTCGCGCATTTCGAACGAACGGGTCTGCGAGATGTGCGCGAGGTCAAGAGCAGCAGACGAGGTTGTACCCTATGTGTGGTAGAATGTTAAAGCGGACATGGGGATGTGAGCCCTGCATAGAAATTCACCTTTGTTGAGTAGGAGCTGTGGAACTTGTCGTCATCCGAAGTCGGAAGGTTGCGCATGGCATCTAAGATTCATGGTGAGCTCGGGTGTTATGCTCGCTTTCAAACAAAACTGACTATGCATTTCTTGATCCAACTGTTCATCCAAAAGCATCCCAGCGTTGTAGGCACTGGCGTACCGAGCGCCTTGATCGTCTGCAAATCGAGGGTTACCTCTCATCAACATGGAGGCCGAGACTACGCCGGGTGCCGGAGATGCTCTATTGGACAGCTCTCCAGCCAAGGACAATCCTTGCAAGTGTGCCGCCAATTCTTCATCATGACTACTAGCCGACGTGCGACGACTGGCGGGCATGCTTTTGGCGCCTGCGGACCGAGAAAAAACTTGTCCGTTTTGCCCTGGCGCGGTCTGTATTTCTGGGGACAGGTTAACAGATGGGGCATAGGTGACCGACTTCCTCTTATCTGCAGCTGATCCCACAGCTCTCAGGAGAGATTCGGCATCGACGGACTGTTGAGTGCGACCAGGCCGAACACCGGTGTGCACATCCCCATTGAGGATGGCATTGACTCGAGGAGGAGTAGTCGGAGCGGAGACAGCGAGATGCTGCATGCCTCCATTGGCGGTGGATGAGTGGGCATCGAATGGAATGCTCAGTAGCTCCTGGGCCTGCTGATGCTCGAGGACTCGCATCTGGTCTTCAAAAAATTTGCGCTGGAGCAGACGCTGTCGTTCATGTTCGAGGCGTTTGAGTTCAACACGCTGTACGGCGAAACTGTGAATACCAGCGAGGAGTTGAGAGGGAGTCATGTTGAAAAACTGACAGCAGACATATCGGGCATATTACTTCCTAGTCTCGCGGCCTGTTGTAGGCGTTCGTTGAGGAAAGACAAAGACGAATGGAACAGGATGAACGTACGGAGTCCGCAAGATCCAAGAACGCTGGTGGACTCTGTTTTCTCTCGTCAGAGGCCAGATGGGTATTAGTAGTAGTAATAGAGTTTTCCAAGCTGACATTCATCTTGAGGAACAAATTATTCCGGAACGGTGAAGGACTGGAAGTACTGAAGGAACAGAAAAAGCGAAGGCCAAGTCACACAAGGATGATCCTACACGTCATATGGTCAATACAGGCGATGAGATGGCGAGCCATCGAGAACACACCTCCCAGCTGATTTTGAGCCTGTCTAAAAAGGACTGTTATTACACACGGCGGATGGCTGAATGAATGTGGTGAGACGATAGTGGAGAGTTGCTGGATGGATAGCTGACCCTTTTATATTCTCCGGGAGGAGAACGGCTTGGACGACTTGGAGCAATATATGGGTCACTGTCACTGTCAGCACGCCTTACGGGCCTGAACTCTAACTTGCCATCGGCAACCGCCTCAAATTTTCAACTTCCGGTCCCTGTCCTGTCTCCACCCTTGAAAACATCATTTTTACCCTTTCACAATTGACTCATTGTGGATGCCGTATTATGGACTCTGAACAGGTGCCGGGAGTCAGTCCATCTCTACTGACCCTCATGAACGGAATACTAAATGTCCTGAGAGTCTATCAAAGGATTGCGACATATAAACAAAGGCTGGAAGTCGTCAAAGAGATATCATCGATCACCTTCCCAGATTCCTTCGATCGACGCGCAGAAGGACAAACCGCGGACAAACGGTCCTCACACGTAAGAGACGGAGAATTTTGATTGTTTGTGATTAAATTGATGCGGTGATGCACGTAGATGCCCGAGTACTTACATACATGGAGCATGGACCTCCCAAACATGTACAGTTTGTGTGCCTCTCCCAGTTTTGTAAATAGTATACCCAATAATTATGTAGGACTTGCTCATTGCACGGCAGAAGCAGCCTCACTTAACATTGTATTGAGGGGTCTAGGCATAGCGCAGGATTGTCCCCACGGTTCTCATGTCGTAACTTTTCATCGCCGCCGTTCACGTTCAGGGCCAGGCCACCACCGTCCCTATTCCTCGACCTCGCTTCCATTACATCCACGTCACGGGGAATATTAGAGATCGTTCTCCGGTCTTCGTCGTCCTCGTCATCGCCGTCGCGGCTTGCCTGTTCGTCGGTTTCCGACACCGGCCCACTCGATCCTGGTTCTGGGTCATTCGAGCCGCTTGGATGTCGTACACGAAAGAAACCCGTCAGGGGAGAAAGACTGAGAAACGGACGGGGTTTCTTGGAACCGTCGGTCACAGTCGCAGTTGGGGTGATACTCCCGCTTGCGGGAGGTGTAGTCGTTGAACCTTCCAACGATAAATTGAAGCTCTCTGTGGTGGACGTACTAGGTCCTGGCCTCGATTCCCCGGATGTATCGTTTGCCTCTATATTTGAATTCATAGACATTGGTGAATCTGATGGCCGCGAGAGTCTAAGGTAGAATTCTATGATCAAAAAAGTCGAGTTATGTGGGGTCAAACATACTGTAGAGGTGCACCCTCGCCGTGACTTAAAGTGAGGAGAAGATTTTTCAGGTTGGGCAACGTATGTCGCATGTCCAAAGCCCGTAGATCACGGTCTGCCATTAGCTGGGAAGGAGCAGATTCAGAAAAGAACCGCTTGGTAAACAGCTAGCATACCAGTTCAATGTCCTTGTTGAGCAAAAACACGCCGTATTCAAACCGGTATGCGTCCACTCCTCTTGAGTACAATGGGAACCTTTTGTGATCATTGAAGTTTTTCGTCCTGTAGCAGAGGGTAATGCGCTCACATTCGAGGTCCGACCATCGCAGATATGTCATCTCTAATCAAGCTGCGACTCCCGATGCATGTTACTGGGTAAACCAATCCCTTTCCCAAATACCCTGCCAATAATTGAACAACTTGTGCCACATAACCCAAGGATGTTGCAATGGCTTCCTCGGTTACTTCTTTGTGTCTTGGAAGCGTAAGCGGCGGGGCAGGGTCAGAGGACGCCAGAGGTATCGGCAAGGGAACGTCCAAAATTGTGTACAAGAGGTCAGGGGGTGAGGATAGTTCGATGGGGAAGACCCAAGAAAGAATGCTCAGGAGCGTCGTACGTATTGGGCCCAAGCGTTCTTGAAGAGACTGATAACCAGCACTATTAGAACTGTTCAATGACCATAGAGATGCATCCGGACATCCCAACTTACCGATTTTGCGCAATTTGTGCAGCTGTATCGTGCTGTGTATTGTCTTCCTGTTGAAGTTGCGCCCTGGCAAGTGCCAACGTTCGTTTCCTTTCCTGAATATTTTTGACTCGGGCGTCGACCTTTTCCCTTACTGGCGTAGTATGGTCAATGTAAGAACAATAGTCAAGTAAGTAAAGTTTCGAACGTTGATTGGATTCCTCAACCGCTTTCTTGTAATCGGCTGCCAGATCTTCAAGATGAGCCTCGCGCTCCGAGATCTCATGTCGCTTCAGCAATTCAACTTGAGATGAGATCAAACATAGAGAGAAAGCCAGAGAGGCCCAAAGGAGGAAATTAAACTTCGAAAAGGACATACCCGCATCATTCCATCACCCGGCTTAAGCATCTTCTCAATTCCACCTTGGACCATGCAGAGGGACTTTTCGTTATCGAGTATGCAAGACTGTAAATTGGCCAGCCTGCAAATACGTCTGGCTTCGTCATAAGTTATCACGCAAGAAATGGCTGACCTGAATAGTTCTTGATAGGTCGCAGTCATCGCACCTCCTTTGGAAAGCGGAAGGGTCCCCACCCCTCCACCATGCCGGTCATGGGAAAATAAAGCTACTCCGACACCGTCATTTCGTTCTCCCACATCTTTTACTCTTCTCACTTCGGACTCAGGATCTGAGGCGTATCCTCCAAACAAAGGTGGAGTTTCCACGCTCGCAGGAGGCTCTGATGGTAGATAAAATGTTTTGCCGGAAGGCATCGTGGTAACGAAGAGTGAGTTAGCGGGAAGCCGAGAAGGGTGTGAAGCAAGCTGAGATCTATTTTAGCCATGGGTTTATTAAAAGAATGGCACGTACATCGTCAGACAAAGGTACCAAGTTTTCCAAATCAAACTCCCATTCCTGTAAAACCCTCCACTCTGCAATAAGATCTTGAAATTCCTCTCCGAGATTCCCTTTCCGTCGGAGCCTGCCGAGTTGGGGTGGGTCAGACACTTTCCCCCACACTTCCAGTTTGATCGCTTGACCACTCAAGTCAACCCGATGGTCCTCAATGTCAGAACGAATGTCAATAGAAAAGTGTGGGTTTGTGGAGGGACGGTGGATAGAAGTGAAATAAGTCGGTGAGGAAGGACCGGCCATGAGTGACATATCCCGTGGAGGTGAGAGAGCCTGGGATGAGGCGCGCTTGGAACTTCGATTGACGCAGCCATCAGAAGGTGAGACATGATGTTTCGACGAGCTGATTGGTTTGGTTGCTCTCATCCCGATGGAGGGCGACTGATTTCGTGATATACCACTTTCGGAGGCTTTGTGACCCTGGAAGGTATAGGATCGTTTTCGCGAGAGTGACGGATCTGTTGGGCGCGAAGTATAAGGTATTGTAATAGCTAGGAAAGTCTCCACTAGTCGAGACTGGATGATTTTCTCGAGTCCTGATTGAGAGTTGGCGCGCGAGATGGAGTCAGAAGGAGTTCCCCCTCTGCCGAAACCTCCAGAAAGAGAAGACGATGGAGATAGAGATATCGATCCGTGAGAAGTGCCGGACGAGCCCGTCGAGGTCGTGCGAGGTCGCAGTGGCCTGATTGTGGGTGTGAAACTCGTTGTCGAATTATGTCGACGGCGGTCACCCCTTTCGGAGAAACTTACTCGTGAAGGTGAGGGCTTCGGAATAGCCTCACCACCGGGAGTGTCGCTCGATCGAAGTGTCCTCTGCGCGACGGCGGAATTGGTCGATATCCGGCGTCTGCGTCTTCGAGAGAGTGTAATGTCCAGATCATCGGAGAAATGACCATGACATGTGAATTGGGATTCTTCAGCTGGTTGAGTCAATGCCGAAGCAAGGGCATCTCGAGCTGGGAACGGCGTTAAATTGCGTATTTGAATGGCAGTAATGTGTCGGACACGTCTCTAAGAAAAATGTGAACAACACGAAGGCTTCAACTAGAGAAGGCCGGACTTCACAAGGCGAATCCGAGTTCATTCCGACACCTTCAGGATCGAGCGGATGGCCTCCTTCACGTTGTTGAAGTGCTTCAGCTCGAGTTCGCAAGTATAGAGTACAGCACGAAGCAAATGGGACCGTACGCGGCTGGCCCGGGTGAGGCTCGGAGGGTGCAGCTGTTTGCAACTGTATACCCCAAGTCTACTCGATCTCTCAACATGGCACCCAGCATGCAAGGACCCACTGAAGGCTCCGTCGCCACACAAGACCCATCTGCGACCAGTTCCAATTCTAAACTAACATCAATGCTACCGCCGCCAGACCCACCAATCACCAGCGCGATCTTGGACCCAGAGGTCGTAGCTCTCTCAACGTGTTTGAAGGTGATCATTACCCAGGAGGAGTTCCTCGTGCTTCAATTTTACGCTGCATCTAGAATGCTGCCGTGAAGACTGGACAAATTTATGGATTTTATGCCGACACACGTCGACTGTAAGTGCATACAATTTCATCCTTCCGCCTTTCCTTATTTTCAGGTTTACAGAGGAATTGAAGTCCAGGTTCCAAAGCCTCCAACGTCATTAACAGCCGCCCTCGGTCGCGAAATTGAGAAATACGATCAATTGGTCGATTCGATCGAATCTCACCTTGTAAATCACCTTGTTTTTTCTTGAATACATACTGATCTATACATTTCATTGCAGCTTCGAGCCATCGGAGTTTTGCAAAGGGATCTCGTCCGAGAAGAACAACGCATGAAATTAGCAGAAGAAGCATCCATCGCGGCTCAGACACACTTGGGAGCGACCACATCGCTACTCGCCATGTCAGATGAGAACTTAAGAGGAGATGCACCCCACGCCTCAGAGAACACCATTTTCCCCAGTCCAACAAATTCTCCGTCAGCTCCTACTTCCTCTGGTCTCGGGCGGCGGTCATCGGCAATCTCTATCTCCTCTCTCCACCGACAACCGTTCCCTCTCAAACTTGACCTCTCATCCTCATCCCTGCGGTTTAGTGCGGACGAAGCTTCAATCTTGAGCGGTCTTACCTCTCCTGTCACGCTTGCACCCAAGTCAGCCAGGGCGATGGGCCCTAATGAGTATCCTCCCGAATTGATGGCATTCGTCTCTTCCAATCCTGTTCCTGAACAACCAGTAGACCTCTATCTCAGTCATCCTGATGAAGATACAACTGAAGGTGATAGAAAATTGTTGAACGTTGGGAATACTGCGGACAAGCCCATCGAACTTGACCTAGATGCCATGGAAATCGACATTGCAATGACGGATCTTTTTGGGGACACTGATGATGCAGAAATCGATGCTGCAGATGCTCCAATGCCCGATCTCTTTCCGCCAATGATGGTAAACACCGATGGAAGTGCTGCTGATATGATCCCCAAGGCAGACAAATCAGAAGCTCGCTTTCTCGAATCTCTCGAGCGGACCGGGGACGATGACGATCTATTCGCTTCACTTGGTGTGAGTGGAGGGCACCCGGATGGACCTCAGTCAACGAATAACCAATCATCCGAGCCCAAACCCACGCCGTCTCCTGCTTCATTGTTTGCAAGCTTTGATCCTACTTCTCAGCTGCAAGGAATGGATGGATTAGCCTCCTCCAATCCCAACATTTCGGACACGTCATTCGATTTGGGGATCTTCTCTGATGCCAGTCCCAGCTTTTTTGAGAATCCGCCAGATTCAGATGTCAAATTTTCCATGGAGATGGACCAACTCTTGTCAATGGGCACCAGCCAAAGGAAAGAGGATGGTGAGGCTCATGCGGATAAAAAGCCGGAAGTTTGACAGCACGGGCATGGAAGATGGGGTGTACATGCGTCTGACGCGTAACTGGTATTGGTTGTCTTCTACCAATGAGAGTTCATGATGTACGACGCTTCCGCAGACATTCGCCAAACTCTAAGCTAGATGGCATGTTTGATCATCAGTGTCGCTACCAAATTCACTCCTTCCTTTGGAGGAAGGAAAAGAGGACAGGAATACCCATCACGAACCTATGCATTCAAAATCTGTCAAGTCCCATGAGAGGATTCGTCGAATGAGGGGAGGCGTCATGGAGCACATTACTCTACAGAATAAAACAGGGATGTGCCGCCTAGCTGTCCAATAATTACCAGTGGGAGATAGCCCTCGTTATGAATAATTCACGACCCGCGAGACTCTGCAGACACCATGCAGGGATTGCAACAGTCTGAGCTACACATCCACTACATCCTTCAACTACCCGCGTAAGAGACGACGAGTTTGTCTAGCCTTTTGCGCAGAGGATGATCGGTGCGCACACCAACTGTCCTAAGACATTTGGCAAGGGCTATAACCAGCTGCTGTTGTTCGTCTTCGTTGACATCCGTAGACTCGAGCAGTTCCTTTACTGCTCGAGCTAAACGGCCTTTGGGGCCAGGGGGAGCGGTACGATTTGGAGCCTTTGGGATTCTATGTTTCACTTTAGAATTCCCCTTCATCTTTGGAACGGCCAAAAGCGGTTCGATGAACTCTGTCCTGAAGCGACGATGGGCCAGCGATAAGATGGGTACAACGCGATCGAGAGAGCTGGCTGCCTCGGCGCATGCTTCTGCCTCAGCCATACGATCGGACAACCCGTTTTCTTCACAGCCCCACTTCTTGAGTTCCTCCATTCGCTTTTCTCTCAGCTTTTTGGAGATTTTTTCCCGAGTGTCGTTCACGGTGATAGACTTGGCCACAGATTCCAAGACGTCGTTGAGACGGAGCCAGCCTTTGTCCTCGTCGACGGCCCTCTTCACATAATGGCGGTTGACGTAGCTGAGAAGTCGGTTAACGGCTTGAGCACCGGCGCTATAGCGGTTGAAGGAAGGGACGACGTAATGAATCAGAGTGGCATCGTCAATGGGAGCCCCAAACCCGAGCTCACGCGTGGCGTCTGCGAAGTATTTATCCAGCTGCTCATAGATGTCTGTGCCGCTCGCGCTGTTTGCGTCAGGCACTCGAGATGGGGGAGAACTGGCTGCTTCGCTTTGGGAGGTGAAGCTAGTTGCAGTGAGAGATGGACATTGCAAAAAATTTGGCACCTCACTAGTTATAGCAGGCTGAATGAATTCCGGAGTAGAAGCAGACGTCTATCGCAGGGGCCTTTCCGTTTGGGTCGTTACTCGACGATTTTACGATGTGATCCAGGGCAGGAAGAAGATAGGCCCAGAGTGCCGAGAGAGAGGCGGCAGGGTTCGCACTCCCGGACGCAGGATTAAGCATGACCGGAAGGTTTATCGCAGGCTGTTTGCCTTTGGCCTTGAACATCGGGCCGACGAGGAGAGCAACTCAGGAGGTTCACCTTCCAAACAAAGTAAAAGCCTCATATTGGCCATGTACACGAAACTTTTATGATACGAGGTATCCAGCCAACGCTCAAACATCTCACATCTTCGCCATCAGCAAATACTTGACCCGAATTTGCGATGCATCGTACACAATGTACTAGTGAGAGTCAATCAAATGCCCTGGACACAGAAGTCGCTCGACTTACTTCATTGTACTGGAGATACACACCCGGAGGGCTGATATCTTTCCCAGGACCAGCTGGCATATAGCAACCAGCGAGTTCTTCGTTATCCAAAGCCTCACCGGCGTCCTTCCATTCGACAGGTTGGGTCCGACCGACTCCCTTTGTCGCCCTGCCACAAGTTCTGTTTAGATGCGGGTACAGCTGGCTGGAAGGGGAGCCTTACATCTTTTGATTCGCCTTGCATCCTACATCCGCATTATAATCCTGGATGGGGGATTAGATTATGAAATATAGTCCAATGAGTGCTTACCGCGTTATGCAATTCATGGAAGGGTTTAGCAAGGACCTCACACAGAAGGAGTAAGCCCGTATTGTTACTCAAACTTTGCATGCGTTAATAGGGAATATGTTAAAGAGAAAAGGTCATACACACCCTGAATAACAATAGTTGGCAGACTTGGTGACCAGATTAGATGTTGACAGATAGACTCCTCGAAGAGGCTCACTTTCGATACCATCTAGAGTGAGGAAGACATTGAGTTTCAAGGATAATGAACGAGTGCGAGGCTTACATCCGCAAAGTAAACTCCCTTTCCGAACATGTAGCCCGTTACAGGAGCTTAATGACCGGAGATGAGGACACCAAGTAACATCGAGAAGTGGACAGCTCACCTTCTGGTGGGGCAATACGCAAACCTTGCTGAAGAATTCCTAAATTGTTGTAGCAGGCTCATCACGTTATCCCTCTCAACGGCAACGATTGATCACCCACCCGCAAAATTAGTTGTCCTGGAACCATGCCATAGGAGGAGACGCTCTCCGTGTCGTTTCCCATGTCCTTTTTCGTCCCAAACTTCATTCTCCTTTCCTCTGGATAGAAAATTCCCAACACTGCACAGGGGGGTCATGAAGAGACGTACCTCTCTACTCTATAAGCGTTCATGATGTCTACTCGGAGGGAGTGTGTAACACCGTGGGTGTCGCGTGCATAAGCCTGCAGAGATCTGAACTCCATGCTATCCTTCTTGACCGGTTCCATGCTCGTGAGCCCCAAAGATCGAAAGTTGGCGTCTAACTGGTTGATAGGATTGCCAAGATCGTCTTTGTGAATGCTGGAAGATATCAGTTTTGAGGCAATTTCCTATGGGTACGTCGAATCAATGAATGGACTTGAACGCCGTCGAGCATGGTTACCATATCGCCAAGGGCGTCAACTATTTCAAGTTCCTAAGCCGGACTGTTTAAATAGCTCTTCCAACAGGATAGAGGTTCATTACCCTTTTCAATAATTCTGAGGTATTGATGACGATTGGCCTCTGCCTTCCAAAATCATGGGGGATGATGCTAAATACCATCTCAGTTCGAGTGCAAACAGCGAGAGACAACTGGGAAAACTCACGAATAATAGTTGCCGCTCAATTGCTCGCATGCACTGCGAACTCCTCCATACTCCTTGGCCTTTTCGCCATCAGGCTTCTCGATGACTTCAGCCAAAATCTTTGCGTCGTCAATCTAACAGGAAGGAAAAGATAGGAACGGCCACACAAACCTTGAGGGCAGCAAAGCCGCTGAGGATCGTGTTTTTCGAAAGTTTGCCTAGAAGGAATTAGATCAGAAATAGTATCGACAGTCGAGCATACCGAGAGGTAATTTTCTCGCATCGTAATTCATAGAGGACAGATGTGCATCGATGATACTATCAACGTCGTCGGTTGAGGTGAGGATACCAGGAAAGACCATTTTCACCTCGTAGAGAAGATAAGTCTGCATAATTCCTAAAGCCCGATGAGAATATATCAACACCGTTCGGCGAGGAAGCTATGATACCTGTACTTCGCTTTCTAGCGTGGAATCTGGGATGATGATGTCTTCTGCTTGTTTCTTACCACTGCCTTCTTCCTTCTTATCATTGTCTTCGTCATCATCATTGTAGTCGCGCTCTGCAAAATGTAACTGAGTTACATCTGGCGCGGTTCGGGAATGGGAAGGGTGAATTAATTACCGAGCCATGTATATTTGCCTATGCAGGATCAGTGGTGTCAGCGGTGTTCGTCTGAGTTATATGACGAGAGAGGTAAGTGTCCTACCTTTTTTGGCGATCATGCCAGACCGGTCCTCCCAATTGACCGCAGCTTTTGCTTTAAATTGTTTCTTGAACTCATTGATTGCGGTTGCGGCTGGCCAAGAGCCCTGAATGAGTGCCGGACGTTAGAGAAGCCTTGGGCTTGAAATAAATGAATTACCTTCTGCTGGGACTGGCCATTCTCGCCGACTCTGCCCCATCGAGTGTAGAGAATACACTGCGAGTTGTTTCCAATAGGATGTAGCAGTTGAAGAACATAGAATCTAAGTGGGACTCGTCAGACTCGGAGCTCATTGAACGTTGAGCTTTGACTTACTTGTTCTTGTTTGAGTTTCCACTCACGTCCGTCTGGTTAAGCATAGCATCCCAGACGCCCTGGTCATTGGAGTAGACTTGGTGAGTAGCTTGTGAAAGGAAGAAACGCGTTATCCGTCAGTCGATGTAGTGTTCTGTGAAATGTCAGACACGCACCAACTTTGCCAGACATGGGGTCGACCGGGGCAGCCCCTCTCTTGATGACAGTGACCTACAAGTATTCAGGTCAAAGTGTGCCGTGAGCTATCCCAAAGCAGTGTCACCATTTTCTCGGGTTTGTCGACGGGCACCGGTGCTGCGACCTGGTCATCTTGAGGAGCAACGTCGTCTGTCGTCTCATCCTTCTTCTTTTTCTTGCTAGCGGAAGGTACAGGCGCATCAGCTTCATCGGCAGAGTTGGCGCGAGCGCGCTTTGACTTGGGTTTTGCCTTAACAGGGGCTGGAGCTGGAGCTGGAGCTGGAGCCGGAGGTGGTGGTGCGCTTGAGGACGCTTTGTTTCTCGCGCTGGAACGAGTAGGAACGGCGGGGGCACCGTCAGCAGCAGTTTTCTTCCTGGGAGGCATCGTGGATAAGGGTTGCTAGGTCTCTCGATTATATGAAGTGCATGCGGACCCGAATCTATTGCCTAATCAGGTAGGTGAGTCGGGCGGCCGATGCGCAAACATGTGCAACCCGACGCCGCGATGCGCCCAGACGAGTCATTCCCCCTTATGGGGAAAGACGGAGCTCTCCTTTGTGGAACTGTGGCGATGTCAGGGCGATGTGATTATAACGAGGGAGGTCTTGCCCAAAAGGGGAGGATTACGATCTCGATGTGACATGATGAAAGGGTGGAATTCCTGGTTTTGCATGATATGTATCGTATAAAGCCAGACGCGCTGCCCCCGGAAGAGCTGGTCCCCCCTTTCCCACTTCCCCCATGTCGTCCCTCCAGAGCAGCGCCGAGCTCTCCAGCTATCGTGCGTCCCCTCTGTTTCTGTGTACACCCACTGACGTCCCCAGAAGCAGGCTTCCATCAGTTCTTTGACTTCCCATATACCCCCCAAATCCATCTCGAGCTCTCCGGATCTCCCCCGGATGGACATTTCCTTGTCTCTCCCCAGGAGATCCCCCCACTCGACCTTCACGACCCCATCATCTACCAGTACGGCGATACCCCAAGCCCTTCCTTCTCGGAATCCCATCCCCCGTCCCCGCTCTACGAATCACCACTCCTTGAACTGCAAGACCCTCAGGTCTATCCCTCCCAACCCATCAAGCGCCTCCGATCAGGTCACCGCATCCCTCGACCCCGCAACGCCTTCATGATCTTCCGCTCCGAGTTCTGGGCCGAAGAAAAAATAACCAAGTCCGTCGAACACGACCATCGCCACATCAGCCGCATCATCGGCCACTGCTGGAACCAGCTCCCCGAAGAAGAAAAGGAGCTGTGGCGCCAGAAAGCCCAGAAGGAAAAGGCGGAGCATGCCGTGCGATACCCTGGCTATCGCTTTTCCCCGGCCACGCGACTTAAAAAACCGATCAAGAGGAACGTGAAACGGAATGGGAAGGAAGAGCTTCTTAGGTGTAAGAAGGTCGCCGAGCTGCTCCTCGCTGGCAAAGCAGGCGAGGAGCTGAATAGCGCGGTCAAGACCCTCAGCTCTGCTAAAGAAGAGGAGGTCAAGGACACGGGAGGCTCCCCCCTTACTTCGACTGAACCAATTTTCCCTGAGTCGAATCTGTCTGAACTCGATCTCAAAGACGTTCCCGTATTTCGGAGCCCTTTGTTGCCACCGACTGCACCCCGCGACACAATCCCACCGATGTTTCATCAACGATTACCATCCGTGAGGATTGTTTTCCCGACCCTGATGTTGTGCCTTACTAGTGTTTTGTAGCCTGCGACGCCATACCGAGAAACTACACCGTTGACCCCCCTGAAAACTAATCAGGTCTCTCCAGCTTCGATAAACGTCCTGAACGGTTATCAAGAAGCTTCATACCACTCAATGACCATCGCTTCTCATGGCGAGCTCAGTGATTGGTCTACCTCTCCGACACAATCTCGTGGCGCAACATACAATTTATACTCGAGCCATTTTGGGAATACGACTCCTCTGCCTATTACCCATTACCCACACGCGACTGAGTCTTCGGTCTCCCATATATGCTTCACGAATCCTTTCCATTCCGCTACCGTTAATTTCGCAAACCACGGTCCTGCTTCCTTGGATCCTTTCTACTGGGATGTTCCGAATCGGTGATCTATAAATTATCGTTATCTAGTATCTCTTGCGTGCACATACCTTGTCTTTCCAACAACCTTTGAACTGTATCTTATTAGAAGTTTTATTTCTCATTTATTGTATATCATACATATGGAACATGCTCCCTTTCATCCGCTACCTGAACTGTACTTACTCTATGCCCCAGCAATACACTGGCCTTTCGGCACCAATATCATGCTCTTGAAAGGGTTTCGAATGCCCCTACACCCTCCTTCCCAAAGAGCGTCGCAGAACCTACCACGTCCGCTCCCGCCCTCCTCATTCGAGCTACCGCCTCTTTTGAGGTCACACCACCAACGCCAATTATCACGATGTCCTTCAAAGCCTCATATTCGGGCTGGCGGAGAAGGGATGTAAAGGTATACACATTGCCGAGGGACAACGCATGGATTGTGTCACCCGCCGAGCCGCCCAGCGCGGTGGGAACCGCGAAATCTTCAGACTGCGGCGACGATGACTGCTCGGCAAATACGAGCGTGTTGCCGAGCGTGTTGGTACATGTGAAGAAGGCGAACGGACACTTTGGTGCCGCCGCGCAGAGTTGCTTGATGCCATCGAGGACTGCCAAAAATTGGGCATGATATACAAAGGGAGGCAGTTTGAGGCCGACGGTCAATGTTGGGTCGATCGTGCTCTCCTTTTGCAGGGTGGACAATAGAGGGACGAGCGAGGAGAAAGTGTAGCCGGTAGGAGGCGAGTTGGGGATGTTGGGGCAGGAGGTGTTCAGTTCGACGGCGATACGTGAGTGGGAGGGGTCGTTGAGTCTGGCGCGCAGGGATTGGATTGCGGTGATTATGGTGTAGAGGGTGTCAGAATCGGATGATGTGATGCTGATGATAAAGGGCTTGGTTCCGGAGGGTGAGGCGGTTAGGATGGCTTCTATCCATGAGAGATATTGTGCGAGGGGATGGGGAGAATACCCGTAGGAGTTGATGGACGAAATGTTCAAGGCCGTGAATGACACCTATGGACGTGAGTTGGACAGAGTACACGAAGGAATCGGACAAGTTACGGTGTGAGAGTCGTCCTCGTGAAAGCCGTTGAGCGTGGCGGTACGGGTGGTGACGGCGCCAGTGTAGGGCGAATCGTACAGTTCCTGCAGCTGTTGCAAGTCTGACGACCAAGCGCAAGAAGAGTTGATGAGAGGGGGAGAGATATCGATGGTGGCGACTCTGACCATTTGTTAGGAGAACGAGAGATCTTATCAAGCCCCGGTGATGGATATGTCAGAGAAATGTCATTTCAAAAGCTCCTCGCGGTCTAATACAGATTTGTCTAGCTTTATCAAAATGGTGGTTCGGGAGGGATGCTGAGTGGTAGGTGTGCTGTGCGCAGTTACACGAGCAGGCTGGTATGGGTGAGCAGGAAAGAGGATGATCAGACGAGGTATGGACGCACGAAACCAAGCCCATCCAAGACAGCCTCGACAATGCCTGCAGTGTAGGAGGAACAGCTGAGGGAGCTCATGTCGCGCGGGACGGATATGTGGCGCTCGATGGCAGGGTCGTTGTCGATAATCATGTACTCGTCAGCGTTCTCGACACTCTTCTCGATGGCGTCTGCGGGTTTTCCAAAGACGGCTTTCCATACCTGGGTGTGGATGGCCATCAGCGTTGGAAGCAGGCGGATTTCGCGCTTGGGGTTCTTTGAGCCCGACTCTGCGCGCCAGTGCATGAGCTCGAGTACTCGTGTGCCGGTGCGGTAGCCGAGGGTGTTCAGTCTGGGAAGTGGAAACGATCGGAGGAAGGGTCGATAGTTATGGATTTCCCGCACCTTCGCTCGAGGTCATTTATGCCGGTGACACGCTTCTGGGTGTACTGGACGATCTCGGAGAAGAGGAAGGCGAATGCGGATCCAGACACCTCTGAAATGCGGGTCTTGTTGAGGTTTCTGTCATATATGTTGGGCCTGGACGCGGAGGACTTGGTGTTGGGAGGGGGAGCGGCGGAGGGGAGGGAGAAGCGAGTGGACGTGGATGCGGGCGAGGCGTAGTCGAGGCGGGAGTGTGCCATCGGGAGCACAGCCACGACCCCGCCCTCTGTGATGAACGTCCGAGTCGGTCCCTCCGCCGCAGACATCCAGAACCATCTCTACACGTCCTTCCTCCAGGGAAGCACCGCCGACGTCGCACTCCGCGTCCAGGGCTCATGGGATGCCATCTACAACCTCCACCGCGTCGTCCTCATCCAATCCGTACGGTCCCTCCGTCCCTCCGCTCCTCTTCTCATATACCCTTCTAGGGATTCTTCCGCTCCCTCTTCACGGCCGGCTTTCTCGAGTCAACCTCTCGACCAGAACAGATAGTGATACGATTCGATGATCCCAACATCACTCGTGCTGGTAATTACCTTTTGCCTGCTCCCTCGAACCCTACCCCTTGACCAATTCAGCTTTTGAGTGTGTGAATTAGATCTCTCATTCACTCTCTAGACTAAGTTATCCCAGGGTCTGTGTATCTCGACTGTATGGAGGCGGTCCGGTTCTCGACATATCGCCCTTCCTCGTACCGTCTTCGTCTCATCCCTTGACTCCCTCTTTCCTCTTCCAACACCCAGTACACAACACCCCGCCAGGTCATCATCCAGCTACACCCCGATTTCTCCTATCGCTCCTTGCGACCGCTGTCTATCTCTCCATCCCTTCGGTAGCATCGCAAGCTTTGTCGTCCGTCCTCTCCACCATTGGTCCATACACTGTCGTCAAGTACCTGAAATTCTCTCTTGGAAGACACATCGGCCACCTCGAGCTGGAACCAGGAGAACCCGAAGCCGCAGTTGGTTTAGAACAAGTCGCTCACATCATCGATGACAGCAATAGCACCGTCAGTTCAGTCAACTCTGCCATTCGAAATCTCCTTCTGGATGACTCCAGTATCCACAAGGAATCTGGCATCGACGCTCAGAGTTCTATCGGCAGAGATGAGGGGCGAGAAATCGAAGTCGAGCCTTCAATCCATTACGGAGGTATATCTAATAAAATCGGGGAAGCCTGTGCTTGTTGGCTTGCCCGATGGGGCACAGACGTGTTGCCTTACGAAGAGAGAGGCACTGCGGCGTTCCTCGACCATCCGCCCGCCGTCTTCAATGTCCGTTTGGAAGCTTCGCAGGAGGAGAAAGCTCTTCATGTTCCCAATATATGGTCCCGCGGGGGACTCGACGCCAATTGGGTCCGCACGATCATAGCTGCAGATACTTTCTTTGTAAAGGGGGAGCGTGCGAGGTATGCCTTTGCCTGTCGGGTTGTTGAACTTCGCAGAAAGGCAGGTATCCTCGAGGCGGAGGAGCGGGAGTGGACCCAGCTTTTTCAGCAGGGTATATATTATACAAATATGGTACGAAATGAATCGACCGTCAGTCCCTCGATCAGCTTATCAAAATACATTTCTAGACCATGGAAGACATGATGCAAATCTCGCAGGACATCTCCCTAACGACTAACCACCCTTTTGTCAGCTTGGCAGTTCTTCAACAAGCAAATTGGTATCAGTCTATCTTGCACCATTACATCATGGTTCGCCCTCCCGTGCTTTCCCCGCTGGATTCTACCTTAGGTCCACGTAGAAAGGAGCTTGGCATTGGGCAAGGCACAGGTGATGTCCTCGCCAACATGTCCCTTTCAAATGAAGACAGACTTTATTTTCCTATTCCTACCGACTCTTCCATCCACATTGGTGCTGGTGGCAATAGCGTCACAGGCGACTCGGACACCTCCATGGACCGACTCTTCGCATCGACATCCAAACTGTCTCCTCCACCCTCATCCCCGACCCTCAAAGCAATTGACTCGACAGCCGCATTTATTACTTCGGAATCCAATTTCTTTGGGCTCCTTTCTCCAAGACACCGTGCTGCATCTATCCTCACTGCTGATCCCACGGGCAAAGCTCGCTGGACCCCCTTTCCTCCCTGCCGCTTTGCAGTCGAATTCTGGGACATCGATTCTCTGAAAGAGAAGTCCAGGCTCCATTCACATACGATATGCTATGCCGGAAGCCTATTCAACATTTATGTGCAGGTTGTGAGCAAGAAGGGGCAAATACAGCTGGGGATCTATCTTCAACGGCAGTCCAGCATCGACCCCATCCCTCCTGCGAGTGCTCCGGCTTCTGCCACCGCTGAGAAGAATGAAAGTGGCGGCGACGGAAGTCTTCTACCCCAATCCCACCACCGCGACCCTTCCTTTCCTCTCTTCGGCTCACCCCCTACGTCTCACTATTCGCCTTCCATCCACCCGACCATACCGCGCGTTGGAACACCCCCTTCTCGACCTTCTTCCGCACCCATGCCGGGGACATCTCCTTCGACTTCCCCTTATACTCCCATGACCCCGACCCGCCATGCGAAACAAACTTTGCCCGCGACGTCTCCTCCGGTCATGCCTCTGCAACCGTTCCGCGACCCCCGTTCCGCCATCTCGGCGTATTTCACAGTTAGCTGTGCGAGCGCGGCTGGGACGTCCCAGACGCGGTTTACCAGCGCGCCGGATGTGTTTTCGGTCAGTCAGAGTTGGGGGTGGAAGTCGAGCTCTTTGATGCTGGAGGGGGTCGGAACTGGAGGGGTAGAGGAGGCGGGTGTGCGGAGTATGGTTGGGAGAAGTGCTGGGAATCCGTTGATTAGTCTGAGGGCGACGGTCGTTTTGGGGCTGGTTTGAGCAGTGGCTCTAGTGTACATTTATGATAGCTTATATATATGGTGGGGCTACTGTAATACCTCTTGGAATCATTCGCTGAAGTCGTCGGAAGGGTGCCCCTGAAATGTTATTTTGGCTTGTTTCGATCACTACTACTTATCGCACAACTTGCTTGACACTCCAATACCGTCTGATTGCCAATGGAACCAGGACGCAAACAAGCTTCACGACTTGCCAGGCCCGCCGCGCGATATTGGAAAGGCAAGGCTCCCAAAGGAGTAGCTGAGGTCGATTCGGATTCCGAGGATGAAGGCGTTCAGCAACCTCTCGGAGAAAATGGGGATGTTCCCATTGCTGGGGACCAGGAGATCGTCTATGAAGAGGACGAGGAAGATGGGGGGACGCTGCTGCGCGAGGAGACACGCACGAAGATAACGTCCATGAATGTCACCTTGAAAGATGTGAACATATCGAAGGATGGCAAGGTGATCGTTGCGGGTCGAGAAGAATCCGGCCGGACGGTTTTGGAGCAGGAGGAAGGTTCGTTTTACGGTTGTTCACAGGACGAACGACTTGAAACTGAGAGCGAACTTGTAGAATCTGAGGAGGAATCCGAAGAGGAAGCTCCACGCGTCCCTCGTCTGGATGGCAAGGCTGATGCAGAGTCAGATGAGGTGGGTGCTTTCACCTCCTCATTTCTTTTGGCTGCCCACATGTGGTTAATGTTAATGTAGTCTAGCGAATACGAGACAGAGTCTGAGGAAGAAAAACCTGCTCTACAATTTAGGCCGGTATTCGTGCCCAAGTATGTGTTCGACCGGAAGCTGGCAATGGTTTTAATGACTGACAGATTACCTACAGACGCGGCAGGGATACAATTGCCGAGAAGGAGAATGAAGAAGCGGCAAGACTAAAAGAGGAGCAGGAAGCGGAGGAGCGGCGCAAGCAGAGCCACGATTTAGTTGCTGAGAGTATCAAGCGTGAATTGGCAGAGAGTATGTCTTTCACTTTTCAATGAGTATCGTACCACTGAAGCCTACGCTTTTTAACAGAAGAACAAGAGGAGGAAGGGAAAGATGTTGATGACACGGACGGTCTTGACCCTGCTGCTGAATTCGAGGCGTGGAGGTTACGTGAACTTGCGAGGATCAAGAAGGAGAAGGAAGAGGAAGTACAGCGAGAGCTAGAGCGGGAGGAAGTGGAGAGGCGAAGGGCCATGCCTGAGGAACAGCGACTCAAGGAAGATTTGGAGAGAGCAGCGAAATTGCGCGAAGAAAAGCCAAAAGGACAGCAAAAGTTCCTCCAGAAATATTGGCATAAAGGTGCTTTCCATCAGGTTCGTACGGTAATTTCGACTATGACAATAGTGAACTTATGATTCCCGTAGGACCAGGAAATCCTCCAGAGACACGACTTTACAGAGGCGACTGCCTCAACGGTAGACATTTCTATGCTCCCGAAAGTCATGCAAGTCAAGAATTTCGGTAAACGCAGTCGCACGAAGTACACCCACCTTTTGGATCAGGACACAACTGTTAGCAATGGCGGATTTGGTGGAGCCGGCCCCGTGAAAGCGGGCGGAACCTCACTTGATGCTGGAGGGTGCTTTACATGTGGAGGACCACATTTGAAAAAGGGTATGCGAATTTCTACTAGATTCTTGTTCCTATGCTGAGCAGCGAATCAGATTGCCCCCAAAACACAGGTCCATTGTCCGAACGGGGTGCTTCCGGCCCCAACGCAGCGCCGACAGGACCCCGACGATGGGGTAATGCACCTGACTCAAGACCCTCGTCATGGCGCGACGACAAAGATGGTGGAACAGGTCCCGGAAGGAAAACGGAACGAGATTCACGCCCACGTGGCGAGGATTGGAGAAGGGACGATCGTGATCGCCGCTACCATGGTAATGAAGATGATAGGGGCTTCGACAGATCGAAAGACCAGTTTGAGAAACGAAGCTCTCGCCGGAGGTCACCTTATTCTCGTTCGCGTTCACCACGTCGGCGAGATGTTGAGCAGGTTGAGAGGCGACGTTCTCGCGAACGGTCGACTGGGTACCGCGATAAACGTAGACGCCTTGATTGAGCTTCATTATAATAATATTGTTTGTTCGATGTCCTTGGTATTTCCCACCATTTCACAGCCCTAAAGATGCCGAATCGTGGCTCGGGAGTTTGACTCCAATGGTAACAGGTCTGGAGTACCAGGTGTGGGTGCATAAACAAGCTAGGTATATTAAGTGTAGCAACTTATGAGGTCCATGAAGGATAGTATTATCTGTGGCCAATCCACCCCCCGATGCAATCTTCTATCAAACTCCGGCTCCGGGGGCACGTCGAAAGGAAAGTGCCAAGTTCTGTCAAGTAAAATGAACACTCGGGGCCTGTGCAGGGAATATATTCTTACAATTACGACAGCGGCAAAGCGGACTATGAGCCTGAGTCCTACACCAATATATTCTGCAAGGGACTGGCTGAGGCCAGGTGGATGGCGTATCAGCAGAGCGGCCAGAACCTCGGCATGAAGCTAGAGGAGCCATTGAGGGCGGACCGAGGTTTTTAGTGGCGTGAACTCACCTCTGGCATAATTATCTCGACCAGCTCTTGAATATGATTCGGATCCTTCAACTCTCCTAAGCTCCAGCGCGTAAAGTGGGGACGGAAAACTCACCACGTAAGTTACACGAAGCTGATGCACTGAATACCGGCGTCGCGGATAGGGACTGAACCTCGAGGAACGAGAGCGAGCTTGAGTCCTCAACGGAGGATTTGCAGCGCGCGTAGATGCACGAGGTAGAGAATGAGAAGGTGTGTTGAGCAACATTTTTAGATACAATGAGCGTAGGTGGGATGATGGAGGAAGAGAAGAGCACGGGCCTAACCCATTCTTATGGCGACCGGACCCTGAGACCTGACGAAATCGAGGGAGACCGGATGGAGTTTACGGATAACGTTACCCTTTTTTTTCTTCCAGGGGGAGCCCGTGGGACGACCGAAGAATAATAATGCAACATGATTTGTCGCGATCGAATCGACTCTATTCCCAAAGGGATAAAGCTGGAATGTCGACAGAGAAGGGCTTGATGAATCCTCTGTCCGCTGGTTGGCCATGCTGCGAAGTTCCGACGGGTACGCCACGACAAATTGGTAGCCAGAAAGCAATGAAGGGACGGAAGCGGAAGTTCCGAATTCTGGCCTGCCCGTCAAGAGACATCCTGCATCCTTTGGTGCGCTCCCGGTCCCCCGAGCACAATTTATTCCTCGTCATTCGATATCAAGGATTGCTGGTTCGCCAGCCACTCCCAGCGTTCCGTAATTTCTCTCTCCAGTGTCTTGAACAATGACTTTCCTTTTATGGAAGCGTGACATCGCGTCTGGTCACGCCATTTAAGACGTGAGTCATGAGACGCGCTCCCGGCTGTTGCTTGACCACTGACATACATTTGCCATGACCATCAGGCAACAGACTAGCTTGACTCTGAGCGCTGCATCTGTGAAAATGGATTCATATCATCAACTTCAAACCACTTCAAGCATCCAAGATGGAATCCTTGACCTGACCGTCTAGTTGGCGCAACTTCAAGCATCGCAAGTCTGAACGTCAAGGTCTCAAGAACAAGACAACAATTCTGCGACTTAACTCACCTCGACCCAATGAACTGAAAGAGCTTCCTTTGCTGTCCGTTCTGAATTCTTTGTGCTGCTCTGCCGTGGAACAAAAGTCAAGACCCAGAAGGTTTGAAGACGCTGCAAAACTCCATTGCATGTTCTCTAGTGCTTCAAAAATCCAAGCTGCGAGTAAGTTGCGGCCATCGGTGTCAAATACGAATTTTTAGGGTGTCGCAATTGGAAAACCAAAGAGCTGGGCCACCCTCAAGCAGCAAGTTGTGAAACCAAGGTCGCAAAAGCAACGCAAGACCAACGTCCGTGAAGCCTTGAAGAACGCTGCAATTTCTGTAAGCGAGCAAGCCGTGAAGGAAGGCCATCCTTGTGGACGAATTGCGGGTAGGTCGGCAGACGACGCTGATTCCTTCATGATCCCCTTTCAAGACGGCGCGGTGGGCATGCTATTCCCAAGGGCGCGTTCGAACTGACTATGCGCCGAGGTGTGTAGGTGACGAAGAAATTGAGCGATGAGCGCGGCAAACAAGATTTGCCGCTGAACATGTGGCTTTTCAAATTCGGGGGCAAATCTTGTTATTGTTCTCTTCATCAGCACCCTCCCTCGCTTTCTTGAACCTCCCTCAAATAAATTCACCGTTCAATTTTTTTCGCCATCTCAAGCAACGACGAACGAAAATTGAACGAAAGAAATATTTCCCTGCCGCTCCTCGCTTCCCGGCAAGTCGCAAAAGCCACCCTGCCTGGCCTCCTTTCTCTCAGATTAAGCACAAGCCACGGCCCTAGGAATAATACGACAAGGACATTTTGGGGTCAAGATGTGAAGAAGAAAGCTGTGGCACGGAAGGAAAATTAAATGCGAGTCTTCTTGAGAACCTAATCACCCAACACAACAATCAGCAGCACGCCACCAGGATGGCCGAAGGCTCCCTCAAGATGGGCTCGAGAAACTGTTGGACATGTCCAATCACCCAGCCGAATACCAGCGAACGCGCCTCCCAGCCCTCGCTGAACAACCCACTTTTCAACTTTGCCACATCCTGTGATTCCCTCCTCCCCGGTTTTTCTGAACGGGCCTTATCCTGCCGTCCTCGTTTCTTTTATGGCTCATTTCATTAAAATGGAAGATTGGCCGCCTCACTCCCCACGGTAACAGAGTCATTGCATCTGTATTTGTGAAGAAAAAGACGCCCGGAATTGCCGTTTGCTTGATTTGCGTTTCAGCTAGCATCCGCTTGTCCTCCCAAGGTTGCGCCATATCCCTTGTCCCAAACCACCCCGACAATTTCACGGGGGCACCCGAACCCATAAATTTTCCGCTCACAGAACCACATCGACGTCACCGAATTGAATGAACAAGAGGTGAACAAGAGGTTGGTATAAAACTGTATCGACAAGACTTTATTGCGCCACATTTCAATCATGCGGTCCCGAAAGATTGACCGGTCCTCCCCCGTCCATTCTTTAGGCTCCCGGAAGCCCGGTGGATCCATCGAACAGCACATTCAACCATGCTGCCAAACGATAGCCAGACTTGGCAATCTGGGTCTCGATCTAGAGGAGATCAGTAAGCGTGGATGACAGAAGGGCGCCATATGACCGACTCACGATTGGGATGGCATTTGTATAGTAATCCGATGTGCACAAATCAACCCCAGTCTCGTAACTAAAGACATAGGACTGTTGATAATGGATTAGTCTAACGCCTTCCTATGGAGGAACGTGAGAGAACGGACGCAGTCAAATTTGTTAGAGTCTTGTGCCCATGCAAGGGGACACTTCATGGGAGTGATTGCCTTGGCTTCTGTGAAGCTCGCTAGGTCATCCGCGATGTCTCGTTTGGACGCCAGAGGCGTCGTTGAAGAGCACGAAATCCACGACGGCGCGGCTCCTTTGTATGATCCCGACTGAAAATCGCAACCTAGCGTCAAGCATGCCGATGATACCACCAATTACTGATGGCCAGTACCTTAATACGAGTCGCCAGGGTATCAGCCCAGGTTGTGACAGAGGAGCCGTATTGAGCATCAAGAAGTTGATCGATCATGTTTGTGTCTGGGGAGTAAGGGAACCTTCATGGAAAATCCAGGTCAAGGCTAGACAATGCTTACCCCAAATCTAAGCGAGAAAAGTTTGCATAATGTGGCCCGATATTTGTTACGGTACATACCGCATGTAAGTTGGTTTTAGTACCACTACAAGTAACATCGATCTGGTTTCCACCCAACTTGTAAGCCTCCACATGCAGCGGCTGGCCTATGTCGCCGATGAACTGGGGTCAATATTCGGTCACGACGGAACCTTTGGATGAGAAAAAGAGGGGGTGCTTAGTACTTACGTGGTCTTGAAGTCAAAGGGGAGCAACATTAACGCAGGAGAAGCTGAGAACACGAGAAAGGATTTACCAAGAAATTTCAGCGCCGTCGTACGTTCGGTTTTCGAGAGTGACGCCTGCACGACGCGTCCCGTATAGTTCGCGATTGCGCTGACTGCCATGAAAGTCAGGGAAGGTCCTTACCACTGAAAAACGATACGCACGAATACATTTTCCTGTACCACAGTCGCGGCTTTCATCCACGGAGCAAGAGGTTGGGGCATTATCTTGTGAATGGGACGGATAAGAGCCTAGACCGAGTAGTTTACATAAAAGTGGGCAGAAGTACCATTCGCGTCGACAAAATGAAGTCCTGCCGACCTGGGGACGATCTAGAATAAAGTTGCGCAGAAAGGATCAGAAGGCTCACCATGTCCAACCTGACGTATGTTTAACTTGGTCTGCCCACTATTTGTATATGGTCAGAAAGAATTATCGTGGATGAAAGAAGGGTTTACTGTTGCTGCGGGACCAAGGGATTCCTGGTACGTTGAGCCTAGCGAAGATTGGACGAAACTGAGGGCTTTGGGGGACAAGAACTGACGAGATCCTTTTCAACAAAACAAAGGCTTGTGAGTTTGGTGAGCATTCCTACCTGCATCGCGACATACCTGACGGGAGTAATTAGCAAAGATGAATTGATACGCTGCAATGCAATCGTACCCCACAGCTTCATGTCCATTTGCCCCCCAGCCATAAACACTCAAAGCAGAGTGGGACACAATGCCGAGAAGACTGATTGGTTTCATTGAATGAAGGGGGGTGTTATGATTTATCACTTCCGAGGTCAACTGGTATCCAATTTAAAGGTTGTAGCAACTATCGGTGGATCGTACGATGTCACGCTACAGTGGTGCGGGACTCATGGCCACGGAGCAAGAAAGATGAAATTGGGTGCGATAGGTGCGTCGCACGTGTCTGGCGTCCACGCGTTCTTGAAGCTGAGGAGCGTCGCGAAGGCAGAACGTGATCCCAGTGATGGGCTATACTTGGAAACAGCGGGGAATCGGTGTGCTGATTTTAGATCTCAGTCCCAGGTGGCAAGAAGCTTTGAATAAGGGATACTAAAGCTCGGAGTAGGTGGTGGGGACGATGAGAAGTCAAGAGCTGCACGGTTGATAGGCTGCTTGTCTATCGGCATCATGTAAGAGAGGTCCGCACAGAGGGCTCCGAAGCTTAAGACTCTATATTTCCAGTAAAAACATGCTCCATTATTAGCATCACAGGTTGAACGAGACCACACGGTGGACCTTCGCGTTTCTTGTTATCTTCGCTATTTTCAAATAATGATAGGCAGAGGCGCAGCATAAGTACCCAGATTATCTCCACTGGGGAACTGCGTGTAGAGAGCTTGGTCAAATTTGACCTAGACACAAACCCTGGCCTGGTTGACCAAGTTGACCGTGTCTAGCTATAGGACGCGTCGAGACAACCGAGTGGGGAAACACGTGTTGAGAACAATTTGGCCATCAATTTATTGTCGTGGACTGTTCTCTCCTGACTGTATACCCGTGCGTTCCCCTTGATACCTTGGTCGATACCATCCAGTCTGCACAATGGCCTGGTCTCGAGATTCTCTTCCAAGGCTCAGCGTCGGTCCTCGTATGAACGGCATGGGGCCATTCACTCCTGGCCAGCCAACCTTCGAATTCTCCCCCGTCATGCAGACAGCCATTCACGTCGGTCCACAAGGCTTCCACCCCCATTTCGCCATGAGCAACCATCCTCTGCAGACTCCCTTGCAGCCGTTTTTCAACCCCCAGCCTCCTCCTGCTCCGAGTCGACCAAGTCATCACCAAGCGCACGCAAGCATAGCCAACCTGGCTGCTGCTGGAATACACCCTCCAAATCACTTCCCGATAACTCCCCTCAGCGGTCACTTCCCCCGCGCTTCAATGGTCGGCATACCCGGTCAGTACTCAACCGGCCATCCCTTCCCGAACAGAAACCGGAGACAGCTGAGCATAGGGGGACCTCCCAAGGCCATCCTAGGGGGACCCGCGCGTAAGCTAAGCCCATTACCGGTGGCATCCATCACCTCCCCTGTACCACCACCTCAAAGGGTGAAAAAGATCAACATCAATCTTCCCCGAGAAACCATACCCGGTGAGGAGGGCCAGCCTCCTACCCGGCCGCCCTGGGCTAGAACGGTCTTGGATGGTTTCCAGTTCCATGATAAAGAAGTTATACCAGCGGAATCAACTACAGCCGAGGCTTATCCTTCCGACGAAGAGAGGCATCACATTCCCGATACCCTCGAGGTATTCCTCCCCGGACAGGTCTATCTTTCTCTAGTATTATCATTTTTGCTCTCTCTCTGACTTAGACTTTCGTGCCTTTTCCAGCGCGCTTGGAATGAACTGAAGCACCAGGATATCGAAGCAAAGTTGCAGAAACTGGGCGTCGAAAAGGGTTCGGGGAGCAATGTACCCCATATTTACGCTCCTCATGCTCGTGCCGCATCTGTACGTCGTTCGAGGTTCCTTCCAGTACGTGTAGTTATGCACCTTCCCATTTGGTCAGATATCGTCCCCTGCGGATCCTCAAATATTAGCATACAAACTAAACAAGCTACAGCAATCTCAAGATGCAACTTTGTCGTCCAACGACTCACTTGCCTCCTCTCCCAATCCGCCCTTTGGTCTCTTGTCGTCCTCGCCATATCGGTCATCTCCACGATTTACGGCGAACAGACATGGTCATACTATGTCACTGGCTATGCCATCCCAGCCCTTCTTTGACCAGGCTCCTAATGCGTTTGACCCTTTCGGTCCCAACTTGGATCTGGCTGTGGACCCAATTCCTTTTTCGGGACCAGCTACCCTTCTAGAAGGCATCCATGCACCTCAATTCCCCCGTGCCAGGTTGTCCTCTTTGGCTCCACCACAAGGATTATCGCGACCTGCGAGCCGTCCTGACTTTACCCGTGGCTTTGGCCTCGACATACCCGAAGAAGAAGAAGAGGAGGAAGAGCTAGCCATCGAGTCAAACGTTGACGAGGAGCCTGCGATCGACACGCACACGGTCATGAGGGAGCATGAAAGGGTAGCCTCCTACGACCGGGCAGTGGATGATATAAATGTGGAATATGATCGGGTGGGATCACGCCGTCTTGATGAAACCTACACAGTTTCACGAAGTAGAATGCATTCTCGCCATGTCTCGAGGCTATCTGCAGCCTTGTCGACGCGTTCAGCTGGAGCCTTGGAAGACGATGAATTCGTAGGCGAAGAGGACAAGATTCTTCCTGTTCACGTGGGACATATCGATGGCGTCGGACCTGAAGAGGATTTAGATGCTGTAGGGGAATGGACGGGGTCAGATGATGTATACGAGGCTTCTGATGCTGACGAGGTAAGACTTTCCTTGGATTGTTTATTAATTCAAAATGCTGACATCTCGTTCTAATGCTAAGAGCATTGGTGAATGGTCAAATCCGTCAGACGAAGAACGCGCAAGACAAAGGCGATTGGAACATCGTGCAAGGCGTCGTGCTTCTCACGCGGATCGACCAAGGCGTATTCCCAACTTTCCTCGTCCGCCGGAAAATACCGTTGTTGGCCCTTTACTGATGGAAGAAGACATCATTTCAAATCCGAGCGAAGAAGGAGGAGAGTATCTTGGAAACTATTATCCCCGTCCTCCCTCTAATCTTGATGGCTCGTCGTATTCCCTTCTGCCTGCTCCATCTCGGGATGCATCTGGTCAATTCACTATTTACGATCCCAGCCATGCACACTCAAGGCAAGGGTCAGGCCAGTTTGTTTATCCTAACAACGAGATGTCAGCGCAGAACCAGCCATCTCTCAATCCGTTTGCCAAGCCATTCGTGTTCGGAACTGCTCGGGAGCCGTCGAGCCAGCGCCTCTCGAGTGATGTTACATCTCCTAAGATGCCAACAATGGGCCACAACCGTGTTTCTTCAATCGGCAAACCTCTCAATGTTGCAGCACCAGAATTCAAACCTGGAGCTTTCAACTTCTGTCTTCCCCCTGGTGTGCCGGTGATGCCAACAACACATCCTGCTCCTTCTCCTGCAATGTCCCCAGCGCCATCCCTTCACAGTCACCGACTTTCAGAAGTCGAACATTCTCATTATCCCTCCAAGCCCAAAGGACGTGAGAAGCGGCCCCGCCTGGATTCGACGACTTCCCTGGAAGAAGGTGACAGCATGATGTCCTTCAAGTTCCCTACCAACGTCGACGCGTCTGCTGGGGTTCGACATACCCCGTCCAGCTCCAAAGGTCACAAGCTCAATCCTTCCGCAGGGCCATTTATGTTCACCGGATCACCGGAAGCTGCCCAACTCCCTTATGGCCCTGCAGACAAAGAGAATATCCCTCCGTCTCTATTGCCTTCGAATATAAGTGGCAATGCAGAAGAGACTCTGAAGGATGAGACCTCAGAGCGGGTGGAGAATGGCGATACTCAAGTGGAAGAAATCACCTTACCCTCTATAGGCAAGCCAAAGCGTGCACCCATACCCTTGGATTTCAAGCATCCGGTCTCAACGAACACCGTACCTGCAGGGCTCTTCAAGGCCTTGATTAATAACGGCGACGAGCGCAGTCGCAGAACTGTCCGGTCACGCATGAGTTCGCGCGAGATTTTCGATCACAGTCGGCTTCCTTCGATGGATGACGTTGACGTGCACAATGTCTCTCGCAGCCGGAGTCGACTAGTTACAGACCCTGGATTCAGGCAGTCTACCCTTGAAGATGACGTTTTTAGCAGCAATAACAGTCACTTTAGACGTCGTTCGTCGTTCACGGATATCGTTCGCCCTATCCGCCCCCTTTCTGGTTCGGAAGATGGTAGTCATTCACCTAAGTCTGCGATGAGCCTTACCGGAAGGCTGGACGCTCAGCATTCTGAGCGGAAGTTCGAAACCATGCTCGAGGGGCGATTATCGGGTCTCCTTGGGGATCTACTAAGGGATTCTGTGGATCACCATTCTGCAACTCAGACTATGATTTCTGAAGTTCAGTCACTGTTCAGGACTCATCTTCGGGAAAGTGCAATGCGTAGCCTCGAAGACAGCCAGATGGACGCTCGTGGGGAGTTGGATGTGCAACTGTTCAAAGACATTGTACAAAGTGGGAACAAAGAGTTGATCAAATCCATTGAGGACGAGCTTCAAGCACTCCGGCAAGGCACGTGGCAAGTGCAGAAAAACACTGACAACTCGAGCACTGTGTCTACCGTGGAGCAAGTTGGAACCAGGACGGTAAATGCCATTATAGAAGCTATCTCAGAATTGTTTGCCCGCCAGGAAGCTATCGCACACGTCGCGCCTGCTCGTGAACGCGATGCGATGATTGAACAGTTGATGGCAATGCTGGCGCCAGTCCTCGCGTCCATCCGCCAAGAACCCATCGACTACGACTTCCTCACTAGCCATCTCACCCAAGCTGTCAAACCGCATATCTCTCAACTGATTGATTTGGCTTCCGACAAACGGGAGACTGCGGGGTTGATCGTCGATAGGATCATTCCTTTGTTACCAGAGTCGAACATCGATGTAGATGCGATCACTCTTCAACTCATTGCTGAAATTCGCCGTGCCATTGCGCCGATTGACGCATTCGAGATCAAAGAACAGGTCGCGGACTTGGTTGTGGAACGTCTTGATTCACGTCTAGCAGTGCGGGACAAGGCATTCAACGTTGACAACATCTCGAGTAAAGTAACAGACAACGTTGCACACTCTCTAGAACCACTCCGGGATATCTCCGCATCTGTCGATCAGCTTGCTCGCGTACAAGATTCTATTTCGACACGTCAAGATCAAATCGCATCTGGCCAAGACCGCATTGCCAGTCTGGTTTCTGATCTGCCATCCAAGTTTAGCGATGAGCTGCAGGCTTTCAAGTCAATGCAACACGACATTCTGTCTAAATTGGAGCAACCTACCCTTGCGATCCAAGAACTTGAACCAGACGAGAATGTGCTCCTTGTCAAGGCGACCGTGGAGGATATTGCCACGACTCAGAAGGCTCTTAGCGCCCAATCAGAGAATCTCGGCTTCCTCCAGAAGACTATTCTCGAGAAGTTGAATAGTTTGCCTGATGCCCTCCAAGATGCCACCCACTCTCTTCATGCAAGTCATGCCGACCTGTTGTCGTCCCTTGAGGCAGCCAGGCGGGAGGCAGATGAATTGAGGAGGTCGAACACGGATCATCAGATTCAACTAACAAAGGCTCGTGGTGCACATGGTCAAATTCGTGTTGAAAAGGATCTTCTCGACGAGAAGGTACACTTGTTGAGTGGTGAACGGGACCGGCTCTGGACTCAAGTCCAAGATTCGCAAGTCTCCAGCACGACAAATGCAGCGCATGTTGCCACCTTGGAAGCCAGAAATCGAGAGCTGGAGGACGCTCTTGCGAAGGCTCTCATGCGACTGCAGGCGTCCGATGTGTCTAGTCAGACGAGTCAAGAACGGATCGAGGGCCTAGAGAAGACCAATCGGGAGATTTCAGCAGAGAGGCAAGCTCTCAAATCCAAGGTTTGTCGTTTAGAGTTGGCTATTTGACGCAGGCTTATAAGAAAATGACCGTAAGGTTGACTCACTAGATTTACAAGTCTCATTGGCTACGCGGGACAAAGCATTGGCAGTGCAGACGCTTACGACACTTCAACAGCAATACGATCACCTCGCGTCGCAACAAAGTCATTGGGACGAACTACGCCGTACTTCCGAGAAAATTGAAATCCTCACCAACCTCGTCGGACAAGTAGATAATGAGGAGCTGAAAGAACTCAGACGTTATCGGGATCGTACAAGGGTCCTTGAGAGCGAGCACGCGGCCCTCCAAAAACGCTTTAAGGAGCAAGAAGCCAAGATCAGCAATAGCGAAAGAGCTGCGCTGACGGTACGGCAAAGTCTAGCTCAGGCTCAACAACGATCTTCCGAATGGGAGCGCCGGGCAAAAGAGTATGAAGGCCAGGTGGAACTAATACAGACGAAATTAGATCAAGCAGAGCAAACCCATGCTCAGTTGGAAGCTGATCATTCGCTAGTTAAATTGCAGCTTGAAGAACAAGAGGCCAACGACCGTCTCTCACAGGCGAGTTGGCGTCTCTTCACCCCGTTTACCTCATGTCTTTCTTAAACGTTATTTGACAGGACCAGCAGAATAGACTTCACGGACAGATCGCTGCGTTAGGGGCCAAGGTCACTCGTCTTGAGTCTGAGCTCGAACAGTCAAGGACGGCCAAGACCGGTCCCATCATCCCTTATCGAAATATCACCAATGGGAACACGCATCCAAGTTCTCGCCCCGCTAGTACGATCTATGATGGTCGTACATCGCATACACGTCGGAGTTCCATCTCATCAACACGAACAGACACGCCACCTCAGCAATCCGTGTGGGATTCGGTCCACGCTCCTCCAAATTACCATGAAAAACAACCTCGGGCTAGCATTCATGCCCCACCGGGCCGATATCCTCATCTTGGACCAACCACTCCCAAAGCCCGTCGGTCTCAACAGCAGTACACCCGCCCAGCAATTGGTTCACCTACCCCTAGCACAGTTTCAGCTGCACCAACTCAAGGTGACGATGGCTGGTGGCATTAAAAGATACGAATATACCCGATGATCTTCTTTCCAATCTATGCTTGCATCTATCTGTTAATCCATGTCTACTCACGCACTAGTCATAATCATTTCTGCTACATTTCATCTGCTGTTCGTTACTTTTTTTTACTTTTCCGGGATCAACCTATGTGCCTACTAGTTACACTTCAATACCAAACGACACTCTAGTACACTTCACAAACTTGGGTTCCGATCCATCTATCCTCCATTAGGAAAGTGGTATCCCGCATACACATGCACAGCACATGCATATTGCCACTTTGGAAGCCAGAAATCGCGAGCTGGAGGCTCTTGCGGCGCTCATGCGACTGCAGGCGTCCGATGTGTCTAGTCATACGATTCAAGAACGGATCAAGGCGCTAGAGAAGACCAATCGAGATATTTCAGCGGAGAGGCAAGCTCTCAATTCCAAGGTGTGCCGTTCAGGGTTGGCTTTTTGATGCAGGCTTATAAGAAAATGTCCGCAAGGTCGAGTCACTAGATCTACAAGTCTCGTTGGCTGCGCGGGACAAAGAATCGGCAGTGCAGGCGCTTACGACACTTCAACAGCAATACGATCACACCGCATCGCACCAAAGTCATTGGGACGAACTACGCCGTACTTCCGAGAAAATTGAAATCCTCACCAACCTCATCGGACAAGCAGGCAATGAGGAGCTGAAAGAACTCAGATGCTATCGGGATCGTACAAGAGCCCTTGAGAGCGAGCACGCGGCCCTCCAAAAACGCTTCAAGGAACAACAAGAAACCAAGATCAGCCACAGCGAAAGAGCTGCGCTGACGGCACGGCAGAGTCTAGCTCAGGCTCAACAACGATCTTCCGAATGGGAGCGCCAGGCAAAAGAGTATGAAGGCCAGGTGGAACTCGTCGGGCAAGCAGACAATAAGGAGCTGAAAGAACTCAGAAGCTATCGGGATCGTACATGGGACCTTGAGGGCGAGCACGCGGCCCTCCAAAAACGCATCAAGGAGCAAGACACCAAGATTAGCAATAGCGAAAGAGCAGCGCTGACGGCACGGCAAAGTCTAGCTCAGGCTCAACAACGATCTTCCGAATGGGAGCGCCGGGCAAATGAGTATGAAGGCCAGGTGGAGCTAATGCAGACGAAATTGGATCAAGCAGAGCAAACCTATGCTCAGTTAGAAGCCGATCATTCACTGATCAAATTGCAACTTGAAGAACAAGAGGCCAATGACCGTCTATCAAAGGCGAGTTGGCCTGTCTTCACCCCATTTACATCACATCTTTCTTAAACGTTATTTGACAGGACCAGCAGAATAGACTTCACGGACAAATCGCTGTGTTAGGGGCCAAGGTCACTCGTCTTGAGTCTGAGCTTGAACAGACAAGAACGGCCAAGACCAGTCCCATCCCTTATCTCTCATCAATACGAACAGATACGGCACCTCAGCAATCCGCCTGGAATTCGGTTTACGCTCCTTCAAATTACCACGAACAACAATCTCCATCCAGCATTTATTCCCCACAGGGCCGATATCCTCACCTTGAATCAGCCAATCCTAAAGCGCATCGGTCTCAACCGCAATACACCCGCTCAGCAATTGGTTCACCTACACCCAGCATAGTTTCAGCTGCACATCCTCAAGGTGACGATGTCCGGTGGCATTAAAACATACGAATTCAACCCGTCTTCTTTCCAATCTATGCTTGCATCTATCTGTTAATCCATGCCTGATCACGCGCACTAGCCATAATCATTTCTGCTACATTTCACTCACTGTTCACCACTTTTTCACCCTTCTGGGATCACTAGTTACACTTCGATACCAAAACGACCGTTACGCTTCTTGGGTTTCGATCGATCGATCCTCCGTTACACAGGAAAGTGGTATCACGTAAGTATACCTCGCTACACATGAATGATGAATGTACATTTGGATAATGAAATATGATGTATCTATAGCCACCGCAATCGTAGGGCTAAAGCAGAAGGGTTCAATTAGGATGCGGGTGACACGCCAAATATCCATTCCTTGACCGCCAACGTTGCTGCTTGAGGATCATCGGGCATTCTGCGCATGGAAACAGAGTCAAGCTTCCAGTCAAAGATATGGAAGAAAAAACATACTCGATTTTAGGTGCCCATCGCCCATCTTGAAGAGTAAAGAACCGAGGTACGTGCTTTTTACCAGATTCTTCCATTTTCCGGCGCTGTATCCGCTGCGCGTCCTCTACAGCCAGCTTGGCACCCGTCGCGGCCACCATATCTTTCCTTATGATCGCTGCTGTCAGCTCCCGCCAAAGTCTTGTGGTTATTTGACATATCAGGCACGCTTGTTACTGTGCTGAAAGAGCGAACCGTACCTGCGCGATTCGTTCGGTTCTTGTTCGTCTTCCTGTGCCACCCACTTTGGCGAGATGTTCTGTCCGTCTTTGATGGCGTCGAACAAGACACGCTTCGCACCCGTCTAGCAGATGTGGTTCATGATTGTAAAAATGAAGGAGTTTGGTTGGGGTACCTTGGGGTTCTTAAAGTCCATGACATGACTCCATCTACCATTTATCTCGCCAATATCTGTTGTATTGCGGCGTACCCGGCCATAGATCCCATTATATGTTCCAGAAAAGAATCCCTGAGGGTAATGCATCAATACCATGCCAATATATATATAAAATAGATCACCTTAGTTTTGAACTCAAGGTCGCAAAGCAGCCCCCGCTTCTCATTCTTTGCTACACATGTATCCCCTAGTTCGAGAACCATCTTTCCGAACAGTATCCCTCGAGCATACATATTGGGCATCGTTATCACATAGTCTGGTTGACCAATTAGCCAGGGTGTATGTATCCACATAACCATATGCATAATTAACTCACCACCGTCCTCTGGAAGACCGAGTAGTCTGATGCGATTCTCACCTTCCATAGTTGTAGATACGCTGTTGCCGAGGAACTTCGACTTTGGTCGGAGCTCCCCAATTATACTTACCCGGTTGGCAGGAGATATATAAAAGAACGCCGACATGGGTGGATGATGTGAAACTAGGTTTTTGGAATATTTAGGTCAGTTTCCATAGAAGTAGGGTGGATATGCACCTTGTTCGGCGATGTAGAACCCTTGGGTGCCATCTGGATAATCATATCGACATCGGAAAAACTCCCCAAGCACTGGGTTATATCTGGAGCACGGCTGATGGTTGTTGCAAGCATAACAGATGAGTCGTGAACGTACGGCTTCTTCACCCCCTTCGGTTTGATGTGCCAGCCAGCAAGGTAGTATTGCAGCACACGAATGAATCGTTCCTCCGGCTCGTTACAGTTCTCGGCTCTGTTCGTCAAGTTCAAGTCTGCAGATTCCTCGGGATGGAATGATCGAGCATTACCCAAAGATAAGATCTGGGTGGGACATGAAATCCGTTATACGTTCCAGCATGCTCCGGGGTTCTAGCACGAAGGTAGGGAATGTAACTCTAGAGAGATCCATGCCATATCTTATTGAATGGTGGCGAAGCGAACAGCCCTATATGAATGAGACGGATATAGCAAGAAATATTAGGACGCACCTAAGCTGGGAGATTAAGGATGTTATGATAGAGCCTTCGTCTTCGTCTCTAGGGCGAACGTCAGCAGTAATTGGAGCCGTTTGGGATGGGGACAGACGGACAAGATCGACGTCTCATCTGCTTCAGTATCCGAAGGTGGTTTATCTTCCTCCCCACCTGAAGTTCGTGGCCTGGTTGTTCCCGCAGTCCGAAAACCAGCTTGGCTGAGTAGACCCATCATTGTGAGGAAGGGCGCAGTTTTCTCTATCCCGTCAAGAAGCTTCAAGGGATGTATTGTCAGGCAGATGCGACACGAGGTTCTCAGTGAACGTTGCTGGTGGATGGTGGAATCGGGGAGTCGCAGTCTTCCAACTCTTCTCACAATCGTTACATAACATCATTGCCGAAACGGTAAACCTGCTCCCTAACTCGCAAAATCATGTACATATTCGGTTACACCGGATAATGCGACCGTCTTCAGCATGTCAGTCACAAATCGAGTGTCCGGGAACAGTCGATGAGCGACTGAGAGGAGCAAACCCGAGCTATGGATAGCTCAGGATATTGGTAGGTTGCCGCCATCCGATGGACATCGTTGCTGCTCAGCTGATGGGCCAAGACCAAATCAATTCATTGAGCAACTTACTTAACACGAAATCGAACATTTTAGGGAAACAGGACTCGGCAACGAGACTTTCCCCTAGTACGGTTGTGGAGGAGTCGGTGTGTACAATCCGGGAGTTGTGTGCTGAGGATGGGGCAAAATGTTCAGTGGCAACTTACTGGAACTTCCACATGTCGAGATGTTGTATAGTTGCGGGCAGACGAAATACACGGACCTGCGGCTATATATTTAACCTCTGCAGAGCCAAAACAAAGGATCTTGAGAGTTGTTCTTGCGAGCTCGCGTACCTGCAGTCGTTTTCCTATAGGACCGCAATCATTCATCGCTGTGTTGACTTGGCTGCATACTTTCAGCCGTGCGGTCACCGCAAAACGGAATGCATAGCCGCTGGAACGATAGTGATTTCCCTAGCAGCAGCAGCAGCAGCAGCCGTGAGCCAAGCAAACCACTTCCTACGACAAAAATCTCTAGAAAACGATCTTCGTAGGTCCCTTGGGGACGGGGATGTCATCTCGATAAAAGGCCCCATAGGCACTGTGCTCCTTCTTCTTGATTGTCATCGGGAATTTTTTCAAAGCTTCGTAATCAAACCCGCCTTCCCTCAGCACGCGGGCCAGCTCACCCGCCAACGACTTCTCGTGGTTGTCACCAGTGAAGAACGTAATCGATTTGCCACTCCGTCCCCCACGACCTATGAAAGCATCAGTAACTTCACAGCTTTAGGCCACTAATGACTCAACCTGTTCGACCAATACGGTGAATATAATCTTCAATCGTCAGCGGGAACGTGTAATTGATGACAGCGCCGACATTCGGGATATCCAAACCTCTTGCGGCTACGTCCGTGGCGACCATGAGTCCCGTTGTTCCGTTCTTGAATTTCTCCAAAGTATCCATACGGGCGTTTTGCGACATGTCACCATGCAAGGCCCCAACTGTGTATCCTTGACGCCTCAACATGTCCTCCACTCGCGAAGCCTCTTTCTTATACAACGCAAAGACCAAAATTCGCGAGTCAGCGGCCGTCGCGGCACTCTTCTTATGTGCCAACGACCGAAGTAACGCCAGTAACCGTCCGCTAAAGTGATGTTAATCTTAATGAAGTATCACGGGACGGAATGTAGCAGTACTCACTCCTTCTGCCGCGAGTCATCAAACACTTCGATGCTTTGCTCAACTCGACTGTTGGCCGTGAGATCATCACTTCCTACAGTGACCCGTACAGGATTCTTTTGGAACGTGCTGGCCAACCGCCGCACTGCTTCTGGCCATGTTGCACTAACTAATTTCCACCGCTATTCAAAAGCCAAACTTGAGAAAGCGTAAAAGGGACATACACATCATGGTCTGTCTCTCCGCAGAAGGCTTGGTCTCCGAAATAATCGTCCGGATATCATTTTCGAACCCCTTATCCAGCATTCTATCCGCTTCGTCCAACACCAAATAATCTACTCTGCAAGGAGGCCGAGGATAAAAGAAGTCAGCGTTCAGATCTAACGGCCTGAAACTATGCCTCAAGACTCACCCACTCAAATCGCACACACCCTCCTGCATTAAATCCAATATCCGTCCGGGTGTGCCCACGATAATCCTCGTCGTCAAGCCATCCTTGCCCTTATTCGCGTTTTTCAACATCTGTATCTGTCCATCCTTCGGCACGCCTCCAAACACCGCAACACTAGCGATACCAAAAGGGGCCCCAAGGGCCGACAGCGTGTCGTGTGTCTGAATCGCCAATTCACGAGTGGGAGCCACCACCAGGACGCTCACGGTTGGCGCAGTCTTCTTAGATGATGGTTTGGGCAGAGCGATGAGACGCGATAGGGCCGGAATTCCAAAAGCGAGTGTTTTTCCGCTGTAGAGAATTTTTGAGCATATAGCGAGACAGGGTTGGAAATAAGCTACTTGCCTGCCAGTCTCGGCAATGCCGACCACATCGAGACCTTTAAGAGCAGGAGGCCATGTGCATGCCTGTATAGGTGTGGGCTCTTTGAAATCCTTAAAAGACGAGCAAAGCTCGGAGGGTATATCCAATTGTGCGAAGGAAAGCACAGGGACTATTGGAGAGATGCTGGGTGGGGTATGGATCGCGATGGAGTGCTTTTCTAGGAACTGCTTGGCCTCGGAGGGGGTCGCAGCTGGCGCTGGCGATGAGCCTGTTGAGGTAGACGCACCGGAAGTTACAAGTGGTGACAGATTAGCACCGTTAGTGGAGGTTGTCAAAGCGTCTTTTTGTCTCTTCTTCTTCTCCTTCTTCGATTCTGAAGTCTGCTCAGCATTCGTGTCGGTTTTCTCCTCTCGCGCCTCCCGTTTCCGCTTCTTTTTCTTCTCGCCATCTACAGATTAATGTCAGGTTTTAATGGAACTGCATAGGCCTAGCTCACCTAAAATTCTAGTGTCTTCATCAATGCCTTGCTCGGTCTTCTCAGCGTCCATCCTGTTCTTCTTTCTTTTCTTTGTATCTAATTTATGTTCGTCTACGACTAAGAAGACATCCTTGGTCAGAAAACCCAGCGACCACTTGATGAGATTTTCACCTTGCGACTGTGGATCGATGTCCATCCCATCCCCGTCTGCCCTTGCCTGCGCCGCCTCTAACAACTTTCGCTCCTTCTTTCTCCGCTTCTTTTCCGCCCGTTCCTGCTCCTTGCGTGTGTCCCCTTCTACGCTTCTGGTCAGACCTGAGCTACCCGTCCTATCGGCGAAAAACCTACCGATATCGTCCGGGGTACTGGTAGCGAGGGGTTCAACATCGGAAACTTTCTTGTCCTTTGACTTGGACTTTTTGGACTCGAGGGTTGCAGCCTCTGCGTCTTTTGACATTTTGAGAGGTTGTACGCGAGATCCAGAGGTTGGCAGGATCCAGAGAACCAAAAAGCACGACCACAAAAAAAAGAGATGATCGACAGTCGGAGTATAGATTCGAATAGATTTGATTGATCACAAAATACAATGAACTAGTACTAGTAACACGAACTTGAAGGAGTCGGCTGGAAGGAATGACTAACGACCAAGTATGCTCGACACCGAAAATGAAAACGTAGCAACAGGATTGCAACACACGGTGCGGGTTATCCCGAGCCATCCAACATCCATCTACACGCAGTACGGCATACCGTAAGCTCGCACATCGTAATGGGGAACGCCTCCCACGAGCCTCCTTGAAGGAAGCAATTCAGCTCCCCCAGCGCACATGACACAGGTCGAGCTGTTACGGCCACCCTACTTACGAGGGGATGTCCGGGCCGAAGCTTAATCACATCGATGTGCGTTCCCCTGCATGCGCGCTTACAGCCCAGCCGGTTTGTTCTGTTTTGGACAGAAGAACACGGTTTCTCCGCAAAGTTTCTCCATTCTTCTGATGGTGACAAGAAGGGGATGACACCAGGCCTCGTTCAGAGAGACAACGTGCTTAAGGTTTATGCACTGAAGACTGATATGAGTTGAGATCGATGCACGAACAAGGGTGGAAATCACAAATACATCATATACACGCCCCAGAGTTACGATAGACCTGCCATCGACGGAAGGAGCTACAACCATCACGGTGGCCGGACTGTACCCGACATGGGAAGGTACCCTTCGAGAAAAAAGTTTGGAAAACGAAGTTCCAGCTCTTCGAAACAAATCACAAACTGCGGAAATAACCGATGGGCACATGAAGGGAAACAGTATCTGGAGAAAGTGAGAAGGGAGTGATATAGTTATGAAAACGAGCATGGGACTGTCGTTTTACCTGTAGGGAAATGAATGAACCCCGTGTCGATCGACAACGAGGAGGTCACTTACGAAGGTTCCTCAAAATGCGTCAGCATCCCTTCTATTATCTCGTCCCTGAGAAAAGACAGCGATTCCAATGCAGCCAGCTTACATGCCGTTGACATGTGCATCGTGTCTGCCAGCATCTTTCGCCCACAGAACAGTATGGATTTTAAGCGTCCAAGGAGATCGGCAGAGCCATGGAAGAAGGCTCGATCGACCTCCAACGCCTCTTCCCATATAGCCTGCCAGGCACCTTCACAATTGTCATGAAACGGACAGTCATCCGTGCAGAACGGTGGAGGAGACGAGCGAATCTGGGTCCAAAGGCTCAGAAGAGATTCATGCGCCGATAGAAACCGCAAACGCGCTTCGACTCCCATGTTCTCTGGGAACTGTGTCTTCATGCTGCTCCTGTGCGAGCCAGCATCCCGGTCACACATGTTGGACATACGCTCTAGTTTGACGAGCTGTCTGTAATAGCACACGCCCTGCAGCGTGCGGAGGCCGTGCGTTTCTGCAATAGGGATGATCGTCTCGGGGCATGTGTTATACCATAGGATGCGGCAGATGAGGTTCTGTGTCGCAAGATCTTGCAATTCTCGGTGGTTGGAGAGGACGGCTATGTGGAGGATGCGGGCAAGCAGAGCTGGGGACGCGGAACGGAGCAGGTCGTTCGATTTATTCACCAGGGTATATATGCGGTCGACGGTCCAGGACTCGAGGGATGAAAAGCAGTATTTGTTGGCGAGTTCTAGGACGTTTAACAGGCGTTCAAGTCGGCTCTCCGAGAAAAGCTCTGTGGGTCTTGACTCGAGGTCAGCAATAACCTCGGAACAATTCCGGGAGGTACACACGGGGCGTATACGGCCCACAAGAAGTCCTTAAACTGATGGACCGTGTCCGTCAGAGCCACCGGGGAACTTTCTGTGCCAGGGGATTCGTTCTTTGGCTGTGGAAGGCAGAACATATCACAAAATGCAGAGGGCTCGCGAGTGAGAAGAACGCGATGAACCTTTGGATCACACGGTTAAAGGTATTCTTTGAAAGCGACGCGACCTACTTTGAAAAGAGTGTTTTCGACCTGGAAAACACAGAAACCGGAGTGAGTTTCTTCGGAATAGAAAAAATCGGCGTCCCGAGGGAGCTGGCTCTTAGGCTGCGGGTGAATGGAAAGGTTGAGATATTTCGAAGGCTTAGGTAGGGGTTTGGCGCCCAGCACACGGGAGTTAGCATCCAGGCTTCCGAGTATACGTTGCGATCCCCGATAGAGCAACGTCGACAAGAGTCGGAATTTCCGAGCGGGGTTGAAAAGATAAAGGTGGGTCATTGGGACTCGTCCTAGAATGGAGAGTAGAAGAGGAATGGCATCGCCAAACTCTGGCGGGCGTTTTATGGAGCACATGAAGGGAACATGTAGTATACACGTGGGTGCCTTGTAAGTTTGAGCATCCGGCCGGCTCCTATCACATCCCCCTCGATGAGTGTGGCGGATTTGGTATTTTTTCCGCACGCCATCCATGATGGCCATGAGAGATGCGTAGGTGCTTCGGTGCCGCGATCTACCAGGTCCAGCCCAAGTTATACATAGCTTGGGCGACGTCGTTGCTTAGATCAGCAATGTCGTCGATGATGCTGGCGTTTATCGATGTCTACCCGAGGTCGTTGTCCAACTTGCGTCGTCGCCGCAAGCAAGTGGTTCCGGCGACACCGCCTTGGCTGACTGACTGACTAACGCCAAGCCGTCTTGTCTCGCTCTTGCTCTGTCTCCTATTTAGGCCCGTTCCTTGTTTCCCAACACCATCATGATCCATTTCTATCCGCTGGTCGTTCTTTTTCCAGTTATTCTCTCATGGTCTACAGTGCTGGGTAATCCTATTCTGCTCTGAACTTGTCAGTCCCGCTGAATGTCTGTGTAGGCTATAGTCCTGCTCCTCGACTTTTGAAGAGGATCGCACACCCATCTACCATTTCTTTAGAGATCGTACCCCGCCAGCTCAAACCATTTTCTCCCACTTCACCATACAGCAAGCGTTCTACACCTTCTACCACATCTCTTCGATACGACGATTCCTTTCGTCTCGTTATATCCGCATTCGATGACATCTTTCACCTCCATTTACGCCCCAATGACCACCTTGTACATCCTGCCGCACGCGTTACTTACTATTTCACGGACCCAAACGGTCAATCTTACCCCTCTCGCTCAGTGCCTCTCCTCCGTGAATCCGTCAGGGCTTACTGGGGAGAAGTCATCGCAGCAAACCACTCATCCACCCGTATGCGAGAGGACGCTGCTGGCGTCATCCACATGCCCCATCCTTCTGTCTTGGGCTGGGCCCGCATCATGGTCCATCAGCAGGGCGACGTGGAAAGCGGCATCCCACCTGACTACGAAGGTGCCTTCTCCGTCAAAGGTGTGATTTACCATATCATGACCAAGGAAAACTATCTCCGCACAAGATATGAGCTCGATCCCGACATCTCTCATCCGCTGCATTTTCCCACTTCCGATTCCTCCCTCGTCATCTGGAGAGAAACTGATGTGATGACGCCAGAGGAGCATCGCATCGCTAACAAGGCCACTTGGGGCACAAACAGTCCAATCACTGCTCATTCATGCGGCCATGATCGTCTTTCGTACAACATAAAGACTTCGGGTTTGCGTGCTTCTTTCGACTCGGGATCATGGACAACGAATCCATTGGCGTTATCTAGTGGAGGCTCAAGGCACCGTCGGGACGATATCCCCGGTGGATCCATGGATTCAAAGTATCCTCGTCACTTATTCTACTAACAAGGTCTCATCGCCTGTCGCTTATTCTAGTTTCCTGAATTTCATCGGCTCATCTGATGGTTGTCCAAAATCTCAGAAACTTGTGCGACATTTCAACCCTTTCCCCCTGCGTACACTAATATTTTTCGCAGTTGTTCATGGGTGTTGCTGCTGACTGTGCCTATACATCTCAATTCAACTCCCAGGCAAATGCCACCAAGCAGATATTAACGGATTGGAATTCTGCAACCGCCTTATACAAGGTCCTATTCTGATTCATTGATATTTCTTTGTCCACCCGTTGACAAAGTTTAAAGACGACCTTCAACGTCAGCCTTGGTATTCTCGAGCTTCAAATACAGAGCTCCATGTAACTAGCCTTTCGGTATCAGCAAATTTCAACTCAACAACTTTTTTTTCTTAGTTGTCCATCCGTCGTCAACTCTACTATCCCTTGGAATGTCAACTGCTCCGGTGCAGAGCTGAACGATCGCCTTTCTCTTTTTTCTCAATGGAGAGGGGAAAAGGGTGTCGATGGTGTTGGCCTTTGGCATCTCATGAGCGGTTGCCCGACTGGCTCAGAAGTCGGTATTGCCTGGCTCGGAACGCTGTGAGTTGCCTTATCCATGCCATGGTTCGAAGATCTGAACCACTCGATCAGCTGTCAACAAGATTCATCATCATCTGGGGGAGCCTTTGTTTCTGGTACCGCTGTCTCCACTTCAGGAAGGACAGAATGGCAGGTCGTTGCACATGAAATTGGCCATAATTTTGGAGCCATTGTGAGTATATGAAATGTTTCACCCATCTACGCTATAACTTACCGCTTATGTTAATTCAGCACGATGTATGTAGAGTGCCTTGCTTCTTTGCTGGGTCCTCATCTGTGCTGTCAGTGTACCGATGGATGCAATTCAACGAGTCTTTGCTGTCCATTGGCTAACAACGGAACGTGCAATGCCAACTCTCAATTCCTCATGAGTCCAATTTCTCAAGCAACGGAACAAATTTTTTCGCCGTGTACTCTGGGGAATATCTGTTCGTTCACGCTACTGGCGCGGTCAGCCCTGAATCTCGCTCACCGTATCGCTCAAACTTAGGTTCTGTTATGCGCGGCGCGTCACAGGCTAGCACAAACACCACTTGCCTAGTCGATCCCGATAATGCCCATGGGATCATCACACTCCAAATGTGTGGCAACGGCATCGTGGAGGAGGGCGAAGACTGTGATCCAGGCACAGGGACAACTTCTGCTTGCTGCAACAGCGCTACCTGTAAGTTCGTCAACGGGGCAACTTGTGACCCCGAGAGTAGCCCCTGTTGTACGGATCAATGTTCTTTTGCACCCTCGACGCAGGTGTGTCGCCCGTCGAAGGACTCGTCTTGTGACACTACCGAGACGTGCACCGGAAACTCGTCGTCGTGCCCTACGGATGTTTTTGCACCCAACGGTAGCTGAAACAAAAAATACTTTTTTCTGCCAGAATGTACAAGTCTGACTCGTCCTATCTTCAGGCCAAAGCTGTGGAAATAACAGTCGGGCATGCGCCAGCGGGGTGTGCACGTCCGTTGCTGGTAGGTCGTTTGTCTGTGTTACGTGTGTTCGTCTAACATTCATCTCTTCCTCTCTTCCAGACCAATGTCAGAGTGTTGGAGCCTCACTGGGACTTCAGCAGAGTTGTAAGACTCGAAATGACATCAGTTGCCAGATTTCGTGCCAAGATCCCAACAACTCCAATCAATGCGTCATTTTGAATTCTCTCCTCATCGACGGATCGCCATGTGGTAGGGGGTTGCCTCGTCACGAAAATTTCCACTCATTTTCCCTTTTAGGTTACGGCGGAACCTGTGTTACTGGAAAGTGTCAAACGGGAAACGTGTTGAATACAGCCAAAGTGGAGCTCGTCTATTTCCTTCTGGGATCTTGCTCTTATGTACGATTACAGGCATGGTACACCCAGAATCTCCAGATCGCCATTCCAGTTACTGTCGTTGCCGGTCTTATCATCCTCGCCGTGTTATGGGCGATCGTCAGAGGTCCGTAAATGCAGCCGTAATGCACCTTGTTGGGACTAACTCGTCTACGCCGCATTCCTGAAGCTGTTGCACGGTGTTGCAAGCCCCGCAAGGTTCCCTTACGGAACCCTCTCCTAGCAGGCATGCATCATCATCAGAGACTCGAAAGTTTTGACAGGATTGGAACCGCATACCCTGCTCCACTCCTTCCTTCCGCAACTCCCGCTTTCCTCCAAACCGCCAGGTACGTCGCATTCGATACACCACTATGGGCCTCGCGCTGACAAATCTTCTGATTTTTGTGTCAAGTGCCTCTTATAACCGCATTCCCGGCGAGAACCGTTACGGGAGGAGGGGCCGTGCGAACTGGGTAGATGAGACAACCTATAATGGTCGATGATCAACATGTTAAGATACAGACTTTTTGATTTCCTGGTTCATCTTAGACGCTTACGGGTATTGTATTACTCTAATTTTTTGCCTTGCTTTGATCTGTCAGTAGGACTGATAATCGGACTGCTGAACATTTGTACTTATCTTCGCTTGAATGTCACCGGCTCAGATGGATTCAGGAACCCGAGTGACTCTCACTCGTGGTGGAAGACATGATCATGAGGATAACGACTTACCCTGATGTCATGCCATCCAGTTCATCGCTTTTCCCTTGGTTGTATTGAGACGATCACGGAAACCCGTGACTAACGGGACATTAGAAAAGGAAAAGAGGGGTCCCTGGCAACATTTGGAGGTTTTCTATAGAACCAGGTAAATTAGAGATCCGTTCAACTGGCGCCGCAGGCCACATGCACAGCAATCCCTGTCAGGTGCATGTCGCTCACCTGCTCTGGGGTTCAGACTCTTTTTGCCTCCGAATTCAACAACCCCTCAAGATCTGATGGAAATGGACGATTTGCGAAGCTCTCGGGCCCGGCGTCTGGATTGTCGTGTGCGGGCAACGAGGATGAGATAAAGTTCAAGGAGTAGACATCCGACCGTCGTCGAGCTGGGAGCAACGTTGGGCAGGGTTCGTGTGACATGAAAATATATGGGCGATATTAACCAAGGTTGAATTTTCCTGGGCGGTGTGCAGGCTTTTTCCGTGTCGGCAAAGGCCTCGTAGTATATACGTGGGGTAGTAAATTAGCATTGTTGCAATCACGGAAGCAGGAGGAGAATTCCATGGGGCAAAACAAACCAGTGTTGGACCCAAGGACACGAGGCCGCAAAAACCCATGTCACATAAAGGATTCGCGGGCTTTAATATTGGTCGCATAAAGAGACACGCGTTGTTTCCAGAATAAAAACGTCAATTTTGGCAAGTCGTCCCCGAACATTGCACATGTTATCTCACGTTTTACCTGACGACCGAGAACGGCCTCGTCCTACAATGCATGGATGAATAGACGAGAAGGGTAAAGGGTGCAATAGGAAGAGAGATGTCCTGGGAGAATAGTTTTGCCAAGACAGAAGTCTGAAAGGCCGTGATATCGCAGGATAGATCAACGTTGCTAAAACCATGTAGATTGGTCCCGAGGTAAAGTGGGATCTTGCTGGAATGGGGATATTTAGAAGCGTGATGTTTGGGAATATACATTGGACGGCATTTGTTAACTCGCGCATCTGATCGGAGCAGGTGACACACAGCCCTTCACGTCTGCCGATGATCTCTACCTTTAAGGTGATAAGTAGAAACCAATGAACATCGAGCAGTAACATTATCTGAGCGTTAAGGGTTGCTTTTGGCGTGATTGACACCGTTCAAAAACCCATGGGGTTATGTTATTATGTATCATGAATGGGCCTTTTCTCAAGGATGCCATCGACAATTCCGAAATCCATGGCTTCCTGGGCTAGGGTAAAATTCAGACATCGGCCGATATCGTGAGAAGGAACAGCCGAACCTGTCATATAGTAGTCTCGCTCTAACGCTAGTTCTGATAGTAAATAGTGAGTGGTTGGACAATGAGGCAAGGTCTTCGAAATCACCAAATCGCGCAAGACCTTCTGCCTCGCTTTCCCCGGACTTGGCACAATGTTTTTGATATATCTCCGTTAGCAAACGCCTAACCCTTAAAATCTCTTTTGCATGTATTGCGATATCCGAGGCCTGTCCTGACGCTCCTCCGGAGGGTTCTACCAAGCGCCAGTCAGGCAGGGTATCGACAAACAAAAACGTTCTGTACTCACGGTGAATCATGATACTTGCATTTGGGAGACAATGCCGCTTCCCTTTCTCACCTGCAGCAAGCAGAAGCGAACCCATGGAAGCGGCGAGGCCTAAACTGTAAGTGTGTATCGGAGAAGATACATACTAATTTCGGTGCAACGTCAGTCGGTAAGGGAAACAAATGGTCGGAGATATATCTGTCTACCTGCATCTAGCAAAAAAAAAAAGAGTCACGGGAGACGGGTTTTGGTTGGACTATAGGGCTTACAGTGTCATAAATAGCCAGACCAGCAGTAACGCTCCCTCCAGGGGAGTTGATGTAAAAATGGATGGGTTTCGACTGCTCTTCCGCCTCGAGGAAAAGTAGCTGAGCGACGACCAGAGTTGAATCGGTGTCGCGTATCTGGAGTGAAACCAAATAAGCCTCCCCGGAACAACGGAAGAGAAGACGTACGGGCCCATGAAGCATAATGACGCGTTCACGAAGAAGACGCGAGAAGATATCATACGAGCGTTCTCCTCTACCCTGCCAATTTAAGGGTGAATCAGGGGACCGACGAGGTGAAAGGCCGACGCACTGTCTGCTCGATGACCATTGGGACAAGATTGGCCGAGGGAGGGGTGGACCATTGAGCCTGTATTTCTTGGATGGACTGGCCTGCCAACGGATGGAAGCCGCGTTTGTGCAGCCGCTGTAGCCTGGGGAGGGAGCGGGTGGTCGAGCGGAGGATGGAGGCCATTGGCGTTGATGATGATTTTGGCAAGTGCGCCCTCGTGACTTTTGTCGCGTCAACAGGTCCTCGCCTCTCCCTTGCGCCGCTCCCTCCTGCGCGTCGAGCACAATCATCCTGGCATTCTCAAGCTTGCATCGTGGACGCGCCTCGATGGCGCGAAACACCAGAGGGACCGAGGCACCGATGGACTACGAGTGGACCAGTCGGCCATCTATAACACCCTCCTGGACAGCGACGCCTCGAAAACGTACGTCCGCGATACGTCAACCCTCCATTTTGCTAACAAAAAGCTTACAACAGGCCCGCACGATGATCTCAAGCCAGCCACGACCCCGTTCGGCACACCCAACACCCGGAACTTTGGCGTAAACCAGAACATCCCATTCATATTCAACCAAAACGCGCCGCCCCACACACCCCATCAACCTCCCTGGGTCCCGCCACCAGCCTTCTCCCCTGAGAAAGCATTCCCCATTCCTCTGATACGGGAAGAGCTCAAAGATGTTGACATGTCCGAAGTGAGCCCGTACAAGACGGAGGAGCTGAAGCAGGCCGAGAATGGTGGCAGGGTAATGGCAGTAGGCGCACTGAGGCGCGTTTTTCGGTCGCGGCAGAAATCTCGCGACCCACGTTCAGCGAGGAGAGGGGAGGAAAACGGGGAGGACGACGTGTTTGATAGCGATGACGACGAGGACGAGCGAGGTCTTGTGCCACAGAGCACCTCAAATCATTACACTCTAAACATGGCTGCGCCCCCACCACCTCAATCTGACCTGCCTTATATCCTGTCTGGGTACGTCGTCGCCTCGTATATTGTGAACGATCCTAACAATGTGTCGATTCAGATATCTCCAATTCATCTTCAACCTCTCACTCATCCTACTCTTCCTCTACCTCGTCATCCAATTCATCCTCACCGTCCAACGCGATGTCGAAATGCGAATTTCAGAATATTCGATGGGTGAGCATCCTCTACAACTATTTATCCCCTTTCTCTCAAAATCAAAACCACAGACATCGTTCAGGACATCGCCATCTGCGCTCTACAATACAAGACCAATCTCTGCGTCACCAACCCCATCCCGGCAATGGCTCAACAATGTGGAAATTGGGAAACCTGCATGAACCGCGACCCAGCCATCGTCGGCCGCGCCAGAGTCGGTGCTGAGCTCATTGCAGAAGTCGTCAACGGCTTTGTGGAACCAATCAGCTGGAAGACCCTGGTGAGTTGCATCATCACACCTTTGATCAAGATGAATCGCTTACCCCGCTTTGATAGACCTTTACGCTCACCTCTCTAGCTTTCTTCACGTTTTTCATCAATTCCCTTCTCTCCCTTTTCCGTGCAAGGCACCAGCCTGTGCCTCCTAGCACCACCAACACTCATCCGGCGCAGAGATTCTTGCCCCCCGCAGCGCCACACTTTGATGCATACGCTTCTCCGGCACAAACTCCTGCATGGGGTCGTTCCCGAACCAGACTTGGGGAAGAAGATTTTCAAACCCCATCGAGAAGACGACGAAGATTGGATGGAGGCGATGCTATAAAAATTAAGTAGAGGGATTTGCTCACGATGATCGATATCAATGATAGATGATCTGTCTCCGTCAAGTTCCTTTTCATTCATTGGGATAATAAAGATACTATATTTACCAACAAGTACAATCCGTCCAAAGACCGATAGGAAACTAGACTGGGGGTCGAAAAGCAGGTGATACAAGGACTTAAAAGATACAAAATACGACTTTCATGGTCATGAGGAATATAGTAATCAATCCATCAAGGGTAACATCGAGAAAGGTGGAGGAGCGTTAGGGCGAAACGAAACTCTAGAGCCTGTGGACCTGAGCTAACCCGAGCAGCATCAAACGGCTGGATCGTCTGGCCAATGATGACTGGCATGGGCCACGTTGGTGAGCCGACAGAATCGGCTGGTCACTTCATCAAACAAGAAGCGCGGAACAATGTGGCTATGCCACAGGCGCCGAACGCGCCAAGTTCTGGAGAATGCTGTCGACGCCCTGAGGCTCCAAAACGACTTTCGTCCCATCACATTTCGCTTTGGACGTAAACTCTGTGCAGAGACGATCGATATCGATGTCCTGGGGGCAGATAAGTTAGGTCTCATCATCACTCAGGCGTGTCAGACTTACTTTGAACTTGGGGTTCGAAGTTATACTTCGCCAAGCACTCAAGACTTCAATGTTATCATCGCTCTTCTGTGTCTTGGGCAAGGTGGTTGTATTTCCAGTGCATGTAATCATGGATCCATGGGCCGAATCACTCTTTCGTACACTGTTGGGGCTGAAGGGAGTAGCAAAGGGAGACATCCCTGACGACTCGATCTTCCTCGCCAGCTCTCCCTTTGATCTTGGGCAACCGCTGTGGTTGCTCACTTCTGGAAAGTGGCCTGTATCAGATTCGGAGGCAGAGCCGTCTCGTGTTTCAAATAACGGATCCGAGTTACTCGACGAAGGCGATGAGGATGGGGGTGACTGTGTCACATTGTTGATGATGGCGTGATGATTGACAGGGCTCTCCGAAGTGAGGGACGAGGGACCTGCCATGAACGAGTAATCGAGGCCACGCGTCATATACCCTCCGAAAAGATCGTCCAACGACGACGTTTCTTGTTGTGGCGGAGGTGACCATGTCAAGCCGCTCAAGTCAAAGAACCCATTGTTTTGGTCGGGGATAGGTGAGGCGGAGTCAAAGGCGGACGCATATGACATGAAAAGGGGATTGCTCGCGATGGTCGTATACGAGGCATTGGGCGTTAAACCAGCACTCGAACCGAAATCAAAGTCCATTTGTCTTGCCCCATCCCTCGAAGTGGGCTGTCGGCCCTCATCCAGAAGATTGAGCACCGCAGGATCAAATGTCGTCAAGGCATTCCAGTCAGAAGGGTTGTTTGACTTGGCAGAGTCCGTCGCCGTTACTGGTGGGGATGTAGGGGAGCGAGGTGAGGAATCAAAATTGGAAGATTGAGAGACAAACGACGTTGAAGCTTGACCGTTTTGAGAACCGGGCTTGGGTACAGTGAACGTGAACTGCTTGAGAGCCATGTTTTCGGTCTGCAATCGAGTCAAAAGATCGCGAAGATTTTCGTTTTCGTGATTGGCTTGCTCATTCTTTTCCTGCAGTTCTGCGACCTTGTCTTCCAGCTGTGCGTGGCTCTGAGAATCACCAACACCCGGAGAAGAAGAAAAGGACTGACATCTTTGACATGTTTTTCCTTGCGTTCCCGGAACGCACGCTGAGCTGCTCGATTTTGTTCTTTTCGTTTGAGCAGGCGAGTCTCATCTTTCGGCTGGTAATAATCGTACGTCACATAGATGGTCGGAAGAGAGGGTAAAGAAACTCACAACCCCTGATCCTCCGACTTTCTTCCGATTCCCTGTCGTTTTCTTTGAAGTCACTGAAAGAAAGAGTTGCCGATGATGTCGGATGAATACGACAAATCGAGCTCACATGTATGCTGAGACTTCTGGCTAGGACCTCCCTCTTCGTCGTCTTCGCTTGCTTTCCTCTTGAGAGCAGAATCTACACCATCTTCGAAACCACCGTCATTGTTGATGTTTGGAGGGCTGGGACTGCTGTCCTCTGAGGGCGGTGTGATGCTGGGAAAGGAATAACGAGATACGTTCTGGGGGCTGACGGCATCGAGGAACCCGCCTTGAAAAGCAGCGTTGTTGTTGGGAAATTGCTTTTGGAGTAGGGTGAGGAAGTCTTCATCTGGGAGCTGGGGCAGGGATTGGGTGTAAGGGACCCCCCAGAGGGGAGGGGCGTCGGGGTAAGTATCCATCTGAGTTAGTGGTGTGGTCAGATACGATAGTGGCTCGGTTGTCGGCGTCGGTGGGCGGGGGTGGTGTCTGGCAGGAGGGGATCGGCGGTAATGATGGGGGGTGCTCTGGTCTCACAGCTGACTCATCTCATATTTTATTTCCTAACTCCGAGGGCATCGCCAGCCGAGTTGAGATACATCCACAAGAACCGGGTAAATACATCCATCAAATTACGGCACTCGTCTCGGTCTCGCCGGTCTACTGTGACATGCTGATATTATACAATAAGAAGGGTATCTGTAGAGGGGGCGACGACCCCGTGGCGAATAAGGTTCGCACCATCACTATAGGACCTGGGGATCAGACATGCGTGGAGATCGTAAAAACAACTGACGTAGTATTCGATCTCGAGCTGCGCATACGCAAGGAACAGTATGTGGAACATCCGTGATCGGTCAGGCGGTCATCAACGACACGGACGGGGAAACGCACAAATAAGAATGCCACGTCCCTTGGCCACAAGATGTTCAGTCCTACGGGATTATAGAGGGCAGAGTTTAATCCCTCGACGAGGTGTTCAAGGCGATTCATTTCCTGTACATCAGATGAAAAAAGGAGGTTTAATGTTACGGCTCAGAACACACCTTTTCATAATGTGAGGTCAAGAACAGCCTGGAAAGCTGAAGGGTGAAGATCGTGAACAGATTGTCCCAAAAGGAATGTCGTATACTGTGTGCCGAGATGAGGAGCTCGTTGATCGCATTGATCGATTCGAGGAAGTGGGTCGGCGTCAACTATTCCAAGCAAGCCAAGCTTAAATTTAAGAAGCGAAGAACGAAAGCCGATGGTCACACTTACTCGGCCCTCGAGTTCAAGAGGATAGATTGGCGCAAACTGGGTAAGTTCGCCTCCTGTGTAGTCACGTTCTATCCGAATAATTTCACGGGGATGATGTACCCCGATCTGTCCAACAGGAGCAGTACCGAATGCTGCGTCCGAAGGAGGGGGACCAAAATAATAAGAAGACTTTGGGATTGAAGGACGGGTGGACCTAATTTTAGTTAAGCCATCAGCCTGGCAGTTTTGTATAGCAATTCAAGACGCACGACGATCCGAAAACCATCCCTTGGAAACTGCGGAGTTTCTGGGGTGCAGCTGAGTACGTCGTAGGGGGTTCAACGAGTTCCCAGGGCTGGGGGGAAGGTGGCTTGAGATTCAGATGGAGATGAGATGTACGCTTGGAGCGTGGCATCGAGGATTCCTTCTCCACACTTGTATACTCCATACTGGCCTTTATGCGAGTCTCTTGATCCTCTGCGTCCAACGCCAATGTCCGGTCTTCCTTCACATCTGACCATATTCGCAAAGGGTCTGCAAAAGAGTCCGAGCTCGGGCCCCGACGCCCTGCATTACTCTCCGTAGTCTTTTGGAGTTCGGGCCTTAGAGGAGTCGCTCTAGGTAGGCCTCCCTCATCCCCTCCTTCCTGTTCTAAACCCGTCTGATCTGGAAGGAGCACGGGGTCTTTTGGCGAGAAGGTGTGGGTCGGCGCTGCCTCGAGTGCGTGAGACGGGGCGCTCTCCGTTTGAGACGTGGGGTTTGTGCGCTCCGACGGAGAGATGTCAGGCGGAGGTTCGTTCAGAGTTGACATGACATTAGAACTAGAGAGGCCAAATCGTATTTGGTTGGGACAAATAGCAGTGCTGCCGGTCACGAGGTTCGCTACTAATCTATATCCACACGATACGCCAAGTTCTTCTTTCTACATTGGCAACCTAACATCATCTGCCATTCTACTCTGGGCTACAAAGCTCCACTAACCTCATGGGTAGAACGCTCGTAATGAAAGCAGTGCCGACTACGCATATCTATGCCCGATTATCTGCAAGGCTCGAAGTAGCTCAAAGTAGCACGTTCCCGCTTCTTCCCCCATTGCAAGCGATAGGTCCCGAAATACATACCCATGGAGTTACCCCTTGTTCTTGAACATGTCCTTTTCAAGGGCCGGAAGGAATTTAACCGCGTCGGATTCTATTAACACGCAAAGGTACTCTGCGTCCGATCGCCATCTAATCAATTCCAAGGATCCCAAGGTGCTGGTTGCATCAAGTACAAAACAGAACTTCGTCTACTATAATTGCGTATATATATAGATTCACAGCGTAAAAAATGGCCGAGCTGTGTAGACAGAAAGAAAAACGAGACGTCATCACATGAATCGTGGCATGAAAGCAAGCAAAACGTCCCCTAAGAACCCGAATTCTTCTCCGAACTTGGCGAGGACGTCTGCTTCGAAGGCGGCGACCGCGAAGAGTTTGGCCCCCCATCCGACATCCTGGAACGTGGTGACGCCGAGCGGACAGAGTCCACCTGCATCCTGTCATCCCGCTCACGATCCGCCGGTGAGGGGACGGTCGAAGGAGGAGATAACGTTGCGATAGGAGGCAGAGCAATCGGCCCCAAACCGACATTGCCGTTGGACGAAGACGATAACCCCGCGCCGACAGGTCGGGGATGAGGTGGCAGAACGGCAGGAAGAGGTGGGCTTGGCGAGAAAGGTTCGTGTGCTTGCCGCTGTTCCGGGGAGTGGGAAGCTGGGACCGGCTGCGTTCTAAATGGAATAGGTGATGGCCGGCTCGAAGGGAGAGGCGTGGCGTTGCCACCAGGCGAAGTAACCCGGCACTTGTGGTCAACCCTTGAGCGCTTGTTATCTGAATCTTCTGAACCGGGGCTCAGGGGTCGCTTCAGACTGGCGGGAGGTAGGGGTGGCGAGACATAACTTCTTGTCGAAGAAACCGAGTTCCGATGTACGATAGACGCCCTGGGAGAAGGGTCGCTATGGCGGCTCCCCGACGACACAGTCGGCGAGTGAGAAGGTTCAGGAGCAGATTGTCGATACGATGCAAGAGACATCAGGGCATCTGTGACACCACCTTCATCATAGTCTTCGTCGACGACTCTTGATGGTGGTCGAGCAGTTCCACTAGTGGGCGAGGGTTGTACTGACCTAGAAGAACCGTTGGAACTGACTTCAGGTGATCCTGGGCCCTTGAGATAAGTACCCGGCAGCTTGTATCCACCGATAGATGATCCAGCTCGCTCGGCACCGACGGGTTTGGGCGTTTCCGACCCATTGCGTTCATCCTTAGTGCGAGGCTTCGTTGCTCGTTTCTTCCGTTCTCTCTTGAGTGGTACCTCCATAGGGACAGGAGTTGGCACAGGAGGTGGAGCAGGGGGTTCAGACTCTTTGTCCCTGGGAGCCCGACGTCGTCGTTCCTTGGGCTCTGAAGCTCGAGGGCTCTCGGACCGATGGATTACAGGTGCAACATTGTGCAGAGGGTTTCGGCTCTGGTTCCGAGGTCCTTCTGGGGATCCAGCATAGCTGCGATTGTCCACGCGTTCAGTCTCAAGGTCACGATGGTCTCGGACATCATAACGCGGGTCGTAACGACGACTGTGAAGTTCATGGGGTTGGGAAGGTGGCGATGTGACATGCAGAGGCCCTGCTGGAGGCTTCGATTCCCAAAGGCGGTTAGGATGACCGCGGGAGGGTGGCTCTGCTGGAGAATGTGCCCTCGCGTGACCGGACGCTGGCGATCTCGTCGGATAGAACGGACCAGGCTGAGAGGGCGCAGGATACTCAACACCGTGTCTCCCGCGGCGTTCACCTTCCTTGTCCCATTCACGGTGATCATTTGTCCCTGGACGACGATCCCACGGTCCTTCCGAGTCCCTCGCCTCCTGCCGAAGAGGGTACATGCGAGGAGACCGTTGTGGCGCTACCGAGCTGGGCTGAGCAGGTCCGACCTGCGAACGACTTGATGGTGGGTAATTCGTAAAAGATGATGGAGGTGGATGTGGGGAACGTGCTCGACTCGGGCCGTGGGAATGAGGGGATGGGGATCTAGACGTGGGACGCCCACGGGTAAAGTACGAATCCTGACGGTGAAGGTGAAGGTCGCCCCTCAATTCATCCACCCGAGCTTGCTGCTGGGGAACTGGATGTTGGAGGAGAAGACTCTGGTGGCCAACTGGACCACGAGTTACCTCTCGAGGAGGCGCGTACTCGCGACCATGTGGCGGACGATCAACTTCCATCGGAGCCAATGGAGGGTGCGACGGTGGATGCCTTGCTTCGTCAAGGACAACTGGTGGCGGGGGTCCACCTCGGAAAGGTCCTGGAGATGATCGGCCCGCGCCAACTTGAGGAGGGGGTAGAGCGATTTCGGTGTGAGAGGGACCCCTCGAGTCGGTACGGAAGACAGGTCGATGATTTGACGATTGTAAGAGGAGAGGAGGGCCAGTTAGACCATGTGGTGGGACAACGGCACTCGCATACGCTGTGGGGTGGACGTCTTGAGGCCCTGGCGCACTGGGTAATTGACCTCCCGTGGCTTGCGCAGTCTTGAGTAGCTGGAGCCGCTGTGAGATTGCTGGATTACTCGGATCCAGTTCGCTCGCTCGGGCATAGGCGTCGATAGCGTCTGATATTTGATTGTTGCAGCTTTCGTAGAGGCTGCCGAGATCGAACCAGACTTCAGAAATGTAGGGATTGATACGGATGGCGCGGGAATAGGCATCGAGGGCATCGCGGAATTGATTGATTTGGAAATACAAGACGCCGATGGAACACCAGAAAGTGGGGTTTCGTCCATCACGGTAAACGGCTTGCTGGTATGCTTCGTAAGCCTTGTTGTATTTCTGCCCGGCCATATAGGCGCGCCCGAGCAAGTACCAGCTTTGTGCATCGGATGGATCTGCGAAAGATATCAACAACAAACTTGATGTGTAGTTGGATCGACGTACCAGCTTCGAGACTTTTGGTCAAGTATTGGATAGCAAGTTCTTGATTTTGGAACGTCGAGCCGTCCTGGTGATAGAGCCAACCCAGCTGTTGGAGGACTTTGGCGTGACCGGGATTTTCCGCTACGACGCGTTCATATGCATCTTTAGCTCGAACATGCTATAGGAAGTCTTGAGAACAGAACACGAACAACAAAGGTAGAGGGTACTGACGTCTTTCTGTTGCTCATATACGTGACCAATTTGGAACCAGATGTCGGCGTGGGCCAGTGGGCTCGGGGGACTGCGCAGGATGCGGTCAAAGCAAGCTAGTGACTCTTCATATTTGCACTGCTGCTTGTATATGATTCCCAGGCGGAATAGGATTTCGTTCGATTTGTCGAAGTCGAGCTCTGCAAAAGGGTAAAAGTCAACTTTATCCATGTGACATGGGAGAAATGCTCACCTCCTTCCATTCGAAGGACAGAAGAAAAAGCTTCTTCGGCGTGATCCAGCGACCCATAGCGATCGTAGAGAATGCCGATGCCATACCAAAGTTTGGGATCCTCCTAGATAAAGGTGAGAAACTGGCTGGTTGCAAGCGCGGGAATTTTACCTTGGGGTTCGGCAACAGGTATAGGGCCTGTTGGTATGCCGAGTACGCCTTCTGTAGGTCATCTTGCATGAGATAACAGTGGCCTGGGAATGAGGTGCTGAGCGGGGATAATGGTATGCTGGATGGGGAAACGTACCCAAGGCACTCCATACTTCGCCGTTGTCCTCCTGCAGTGCAAGCACACGCTGGAAGAAATCAACTGCCTGCAACGTCATTTGATCAGATCCCGATCTCGGATAGGACAACACAGGCAAACAAAAGAGGCGGTCCGAGAAGACCCGCGGATGAATGGGCAGCTGGCCAACATACCTTGGGATAATTCTCCTTGATCCGAGCAATCCCTGCGACCTGTGTGAGACCGGACAGGGACATGGGATTGTGCCGCAGTGCATTTTCATAAGCGGATAGCGCGTGTTCCAGGTCACCCATCTGTTCCGCAACTCGACCTGAAAGAAAGATCATCAGAAAACAGCACAGCTTTTTCCCATCCTCAGGGACCATTATACCTATCAAAAGCCACGTCTGCTCGTTTGCGACGTTGAGTTTGTGAATGATGGAGGGGGTCGAGCTTGCGCCATTGGGGACCGCTGTAGAAACGGCAGGCGACACGATGTTGGAACCGTTTTGGACGGCAGGGGTGGGTGCTCCCCCATTTAGGTGGCTTGGGGCTGGAGGATGGGGCATGATGTGGGATGGGGGAGGGGGATCGTGAGGGCGCGGATCTCGGTCAGACTGACGAGGGAGATGGCGAAGGGACATGGGACGACCGAGCGTCGACGGGTTGAGGGGGCAAAGAAGAAGTCATCAAATTGAAGGAGTGGGCATATATATAATAGACGGGAAAGCATCAGGGCCCAACAATTGGTCCTCGCATGATCATGGCGATCAACCTGGAAGCGATTCCATCTCGTGTTGCAGGGAAGTCTAAGATGTCATGAGCATGTCATTTTTGGATCGAGACGGCCGCGTGGCTTCTTCTAGTGCCGAGTCAAATAAATAGTTTCCGCTCTCAATGGCCTGCCAAATTGGGATGCCATCTAGATCCACGTCTGGCGTCGTCAAGATAGGACATTGCCAATTCCGCTCGATACTCGACTGGAGGTAACTGCGAGTACGCCACGCCACTACGTCTCTCTCGACGGATCCCAACTAGAAGGGGCCCACAATGTCAGCGGGTGTAGCGGCCCATCGTCCTACACAGAACAGCACAGAATACTCTCCTTGACGTCGCATGTGCACATCCTGGCAACCAAAATGTTTTTTTCAAATTCCTCCCGATGCGATCTCGGACCTTTGATGACGATTCCCCGGTTCTGGGGAAGTCCGAAGTGTGCCTACTATTATACATTCAATCATCGTCACCTACAATTCCAAGTAAGGCACGTCACCTGAGTAACTAGAATTAGCAGGGACAGTCACAAGTCATCATCTTATCGATGGAACGAGCACTTGAGCTCTCAAAGCGGCCTTTATCGCCCACGCCCATCGCCCTCGGCCTCTGGACCCGATAATTGTCCTTCCCGGTATTCCACTCAGAAACCCGAATTAAAGATCCCTCTCTCCAAGCCTGTTGATGCTGTTTGAAAGGCTGATTGAACGCCCCATCAGATGCTTTCCACGCTGGACCTGGATTGGGCCCAGCAATATGCTTACGAGAGCGAAGGTGGGCGCGAGGTACATGCTCAGGGAGGATTGACCCTGGCCGGCTCCACCTGGTTGACATGTTGTAATACATGGATCCATGGAGGGTGATCGCGAATCGTCGCAACCGGCCGCAGACCTGGCCAATTATACACAACCTGCATCACTCGTCGTGAGGTATCAGATAAAATTGCATCGCATGAATTGCACGACATTAACAACATACAAGGACAGTATGGATATGCGGCTGTACGCGGTCCGACTCCGGACGCTCCAGGTACATACGACGGCTTCTCTAAACCAACCCTGAACTTACCAAAAGGGGTTCAGGCTCCTTTTGCCAAAAATGGAACAGCTCGGAAGCATTGACGTTGAGTTGACGGCTGTTGACAAGGCTGCCAATTACGCTTCGGGTAGCCTGGTCACTGCGGTCACCGCCACCGCATGCCTAGCACAAGATCATGCAATTATACAAACCGGCAGTCTGATTGAATAAACTATAACCAAAAGGGGGTGAATCCGGGTGGATGTTTCACAGCACTCTACAAGTTCTCTCTCTATTCAAGTGCTACGATTTCAATTCTGATCAAGGGTAATCATGACCTTCTCATAAGTACCTAAAGACCGCAACCAGCCGCAACCTTAAGGATCCTGTTGGAACTTCTTTAGCAAGGGACGTCACTTAGGAGTTGGGTGCTAAAAGTACTTTCGGCCGCCGGTGATGTGAGAATTCACATAGATTAAAACTCAGATGAGCTCCGAATCAAATTTGGTTCGCTACAATAAGATGGTCGAAACATTACGTCCATCGACGAGTATCACATCGTGCCATGACTCGTAAGGATCTCAACCTTCCAGTTCCTTACAAGATCTCTGGGTCGCTGAAGCAAATACAACATTAATCGATAGGGGGCAACCAGCGCGAACAAGATCGCCTAAAGGCTCAGAAGAAGGCTGGCGGTAAAGCCAAGCCCAAGGAAAGTGCGGCGTCCTTGGCGAAAAGGAAGGAAGCGTGAGCGTCCACAACCCTTATCCATTCCCATCCATGTGGTTTTTGACCGACAACCTAGGGACGCCGACGCTCTGAGAGCCAAACAAAAGGCAAGTCTGAACATATTCATGAACAGCCAGCCTTTTGACGTGGCTTGAAGAAAAACGAGGAGCTTAAATCGACCCCTTCAAGTAGTGCAAGTAAATAACCATGGTTTTCATGAAGCCGCACCGATTTCAGGTGGACTTCATCCAGGGCCGAGGGACAGGTGTTTCTTCATATGGATGATCGTCGAACGATCAGATGATCAGTGGCTGCGATATCTCGTTGGTCGTGTATCGATTGTGAAGTCGCAACTCACCTAAAATGAGAAAGGGCCTTTACTTGTTTCAAACTGCAGCTGGCGGTGTTCGATGTTTCAGGTCCATCGGCGGACACTGCAGTGAGCTTGGCAGTACTTATCTTCAACATCGAACTCTTCCCCATCCCGTCTGGTGAGGCGCCCAACCACATATCCCTGTCGGCAGAAGATCCAATCTGTGTCTGGAGGAGATTTGAAGCAGAATCGCATATGCCAAACATGGAGAAGAGGAGCTTGATTCAACTCAATGCTGGCACATTCTTTGAGCCAAATGGGAGTCCAACCTAAATTGCCGCTTGTCAACAGCGTTTAAATCGAGGGTGCATTTTCTTTTCGACAAGATTACCCATGAGCCATAATTACCCCGAGACACCTCCTGTTACGAACCGCAGTTCCGAGGGAAGAAACGACGCTGTGATGGAATGTTCACATCGCGGCCTTATTCTTTAGGGTGTGACTCGGTTTCTAGCGCTCGGCTTGAGTCTGTCATCAGGCTTATAATTATCTGAATCTATTTATTCGATTTGTCGCAGCCAATGGCGTTCTCCCAGTGGTTGCGAAAAGGATACCATTTTGAATAAAGCAAAAACTTTGTGCTCATCGCCCTTCATTACATACCCGATATAACTGTCTACAAAATGAAATAATACACGAAAATGCTACAGTTCAACGAGAAACATGGATGGCCGGCGCAGCTCGACGAAACGGCAGAGAAAAAACATGGCACATACAAATTACTCGTCATCACTCGGTGTCAGATACTCTTCATCGCTAATGACCTGCTTGCGACCTGTACTCCGGCCTCTCGCTGGGGGTGGTCGTTCATCTTCGTCCATCGGCGTTAATGCAGATTCGTAGGACGCCGAGGAACCAGTCCCCGCAGGAGGCGCGCCTGGAAGCCCCGAACCAGCTAAGACCCGGGCGAACGTGGCATTAAACACCTTCTCCATCTCTTCAGCGTCAACATATACCCAGGACCCTTCCTGATTGTATGTCCGAGCGTTATCGAACATGAGCTTCCAGTCGTCTCGGAAGGCCTGAACGGTTTTATACGTCCCTGCATTTGCCCGTTTCCGCAGATGCGAGAGTGCGATGGGTCGGGTGATCAGCTGGTAATAGTCCGGGTAGTCCTACAAAGATATCTATCGTCAAAGCGAAACCGGAATGGGAATGTCTTGGCATTCCACTTACCCGTTTGTCGGGTAGTTCCCGGAATAGCTCACAACGCTTCCGGCCAGTTTCATCCTCGCAGGCTAGAACCGCGCGATGACACTCTGCAAACGCCTTTTTCATCTGCTCCCGAACACCTGGGGGAAGGTCGCCATTACTGGCCTTTGTTTTGCGCCGTTTCTGCTGGTCAAAGGTCGTCGGGGTGCGGTAACACGGTAGTCGTACGAAGAAATACGCACCATGTCAGGTTCATCTTCATCCTCGCCGTTAATCGACGGGGTGACTGACATAGACTTCATTCCACCACGCTTCCTCTTCGAACCTGACCCTGCACCTGAATCGAAATCAGGAACTTTGGATTTGCCCTTTTTCCCTTTACGTCCCCGGACATCGTTGTCAGAGACGGGTGTTCCGCGATTCGACATCTCGGCGTCTTTGAGTAACTTATTTGTGGCACGGCTTTTCCTGGTTCGTTCAGACAATTCCTGGATATCCTCCCCCTCTTCCAGGGCCTGAAACCACGTGAGCCACACAGACAATAACGAATGCGGCGTGAAAACCTACCATGGCCCATGCGTCATCATCAAGACCGTCAGTATAACTGACGACAGCTCTCCGGCGCTGACCACGACCTTCGACGGCGTCCTCCACCTCCGCGACCCCGAACGGCTCATCCGTTCTGTAACAGTCAGGAAGCTCCTCTAGTTGCATCAGGGGTAGGGGTGGCTTGCCGCGGTTGCCCATACTGCGCCAATTGTCCAAAGTATCTTTCTCCCTTTTGAGATCGATTTGACGGAAGATAACAGTCTCCTCTGCAGTACGCGATATGTGCTCGTTGAGCTCGTCATCGTTCATATCACCAGCCTCCTCGTTTTCTTCTTCTTGATCAGCTTCAAGGATCGAGCGCTGAATAAATATGAGTTGGAACCGCTTTGGTGACACGAAGAAAAGAACGTAGACTGACTAGAAATTCCTCCTGCTCTTCTTGTGTTGATTTGTTGTCAAAACGACCAGCTTGGATAACTTTGCCATCCATGTCAAGCTTAAAGCGGGCTCGTTGGAACATAGCTTCTTCGACGCTCTTCTCTGTGATAAATCGTAGAATCAGGACGGCCTTTGTCTGACCAATTCGATGAGCACGATCTTGCGCTTGCAAATCAGCATGAGGGTTCCTAGACAAGATAAGTAACTGTTGGCATGCATTAGAGATGGTTCAAATCACCAGTCGCTGTCGAAACTATGTCGTACATCGTCAGGCAAATACTGCAAGAGAAATGTGTACAGCAATACCCACATTATAACCGTATCAGCAGTTTGCAAGTTCAGCCCTAGGCCGCCAGCCCTCGTTGAAAGAATGAAAACCTTGTACTCCGAATCTTTGGCATTGAACATCTGAACAAAGGAAGCACGTTCCTCCGTCTTCGTCCCACCATCTAAGCGAAGATATGTCCAGCCCATCATTTTGAAAAAGTCTTCCATGATATCCATTACTTTGGTCATTTGGAAGAAAATGAGCACCTAAAAAGTGTCGTTGAGATCAGTGTCCTGACCATACTGTTCTTGGGGCAAAATTAAACGAGACGCACCCTGTGGCCAGTGGCAAAGAACTTGGGGAGGACGCGATTGAGTAACTCAAGCTTCCCTGCTGTCCGAACAAGTTTATCATCAATGAAGCCGCTCGGACTAATTTTATCCTCGACGCTCTCGAACAAGAAGGGATGTTGGCAGATTTTCCTCAATTGCATGAGTTCGTTACTCAGCCCTTTGACGCCTGCCGGCTTCCTAGATAGTCGATTAGCAACGGGGCGGCAAAACCTAAAAGATGATGATGTACCCTTTAGAGTCCTTTCCATCGGCAATCATCTTGTGCTTCTTCATCTGCTTGTAAAGCTGGCTCTGCAACGCGCTCATCCTGACTTTGATAACCTTTTCAACCTTGTCGGGTAACTCGTTCTCCACATCCTTCTTCAATCGCCTCAGCAAGAAAGGACGAAGGACCTTATGCAACCGACGGATAATAAGCAATGCCTCTTCTTCGTTCAGCTCGATCTTGTCTCCCGTGCCGGAGTTTGCAAAAGGAGTATTGAACCATTCATCGAACGATTTGACAGAGTTGAAAATCTTCGGAAGCACGAAGTTAAGCTGCGCCCACAGTTCGGGAAGGTTATTTTGCAGCGGCGTTCCTGTTAAAATGAGACGGTAACGGGAATGATAATATGTGGTAAGTGTTTGAGCGAGTTTGCTCTGTGCATTTTTCAAACGATGACCTTCATCTGGGGAACATCGACGTCAATATTTCAAAGATCGAAGTCATAAGGATTTTGTTTTACCAATGATCATGTGAACCCATTTTATCTTGCTCAGATGTGGGCGGTCTTTGATGATGTATTCATAAGTAGTCAGTAAGACTTGGAAATGGCCGACTCGCAGGTCGCCCTGCAAGGCACGACGTTGGGCAGGGTTGCCCTTGTATGATATAGTCTTGACCGACGGGGCCCATTTAGCAAACTCCCCCGACCAGTTGGTCATGGTCGACAGAGGAACGATGACGAGGTAGGGCCCGCGTTGGCGCTTTGACTCCATGAGGAAGGTAACGAGGGAGATTGTTTGAATAGTCTTTCCGAGACCCTATGAAGATAACGTTTAGAGCAGGAGAGGCTGACAAGAAGTGAGGAGTATACCATCTCATCCGCCAGAATGCCGTTTAACCTGTTGTTATACAAGCTGACCATCCATTGCAACCCCTTGAGCTGGTAATCCTTCAGAGTCCCACCGACAAGGATACCAGGCTGCCTGTTAATTTTCTCTGATATCCTATGTGCGACGGCATAATAGTCGACCTTTGTCTTATCCTCGTTGACATCATCCTGAGCGATCTGAGCCCCAAAGGTAGCCTCAGTTGCTGGCCCCTCTTCCTGTTCAAAGGTTAGCTCAGGGGCAGGTCCGGTTTCGTTCTGCTGTGCGACGACGGCTTGAGCGAGCGAGTCTAAGTAAGCGTCGGTTTGGCGCAGTAGATGGGTAATCCTAGTATCCTTGGCTGTATCGATGAGCTTCATATACGCCTCTTCATCGTCTGCTTTGAGAGCCCTTAGACGTTCCTTGGATATCCTCTCAATGCGTTTCTGTTCTTCCTTTTCTGTATGAGCATGGAAGTTGAGAACCGCCCGACCGAGCCTTTGAAGTCGATCTTGCGCGGCGCGGTTGGCAGCAAGAACATCTCGGCCGTGATGGCAGATGACGCTAAGCTGCTCGACGTGTTTGTGTTTTGCACGGCGTTCACGGTCGACACGTTGCTTTCGTTCAGCCTGTTCGGTCATCCGAGCATCTCGAAGAGTCGGCTTGCGTATGCGACGGAACTCAAGGCGATTGAGAGGTAGCATAGAGCCATGATTGAGACGCTCAGCGACATTGGCACGCATCGAGCGCTGCTTTTGAAGCAAGCGAAGGGATTTGAGTTCGATCATGGCGCGAAGCTTGCCATGAGCGGTGGGGCTCGGATGAATGAGGGCATGAAGGTGGTTGATGTTGCCATTCTGTTGTTGCAAGGGGGAGATGGTATCAAGATCCTTCTCTTCCTTCATCGTGTGATCTGGGTCGAACAAATTATCAAAACTACCGTCGCCCATGGTGGACGGCAGGGACTCGAGTTCGCGGATACGTTGCTGGATACGGGCCTCTATGAAGCGGTCGCGCTCATTCATTATCTGATGGGCATCAAGGCCGGCCGGCATGACAGTGGGGACAATGAGACGTTGTAGTCGAGTCGCAAAGAGGGTTGCGTCAGTATCCTCGTTCCGCTTGAGGTGAGAGAAGGGATGTCGGTAGGCGTTGTAGGGATATATTCCGGAGTTGACATTGTCTTCTAAAAAAGGGCCTTTTGGCATATCTTCTAGGTTGAATGTTACAACGGCGTCGTCCTCTGCTTTGAGGGTCTCTTCCGAGACTGTGGCGACAAAGGGAGTGCCGGGGGCTGGCTCGCCCTTTGCAACTTTGACGGCAGCATCTACGATTTTGGCGGACACATCAGCGCCTTGAAGAACCTTTCCTAGCTGAGGAACTGCGTTATTGGGGACACGAATAGCTTGTTGGACGTTTTCGGGGATGGGCAATCCTCGGGAGATGAGTTTGAAGGCATGTATCTGGGCACGTAAGGCATTTATTTGGTCACCTGTGAATGATACGGGAGTCTGGGAAGGGGGAGGGATGGCCTGGATAGGAACGGGTCCTGATGTGATGGACGAGGCAGCTGAGCCATTCGTGAGAGGCTGAGAGACGCCATTGAGAGCGGGTTGCTGTAGTGATTGTGGTTGTGGTTGGTGGCCACCATTCATAGTTTGAGGGTGGGCCCGGGCTTGCACTATTTATATGAACACTGGTGGAGAGAAGTCGACTTTTTGGCACTTACTCTGGCTGGCGGCATGGATATACTTTAAAATCTGGTCGAGCTCATTAGGAGCCTTTTGCTCCTGGGGGTTCTGACGAAGAAATTTTGCGCGCTTGAAGAGGTCATAAGATGAGGAGCATGGTGGACGAAGGTAAGCGAGCGCACCGAGATCAACTGCTGTAAATGGGCCTGCTGCGGAGGAGGATTCTGGGGAATGGTGGTGCCCAGAATGGGGGCAGACATTGCGGGCGGAGAGGAACGAGCGCGGGGGATGTGTCGTCCGTCGAGGGGCAGTCGCGTCGACCCACGCGTCCCAATTTCTCAAAACGTCACGCGGTTGGCCCACTGGCAGCAAAACGTCGCAAAAGACAAGACACTGCCCCTCCACATTATCCCACGGTCACACTCTCATTCACGATACTCCAGTCACGTGGTGACGTCGCGTCACTTCGCGGTCCCGACGAAAGGCAACTTGAACGCAACAGCCATCATGCCGGCAGAACGAGCTGGGGTGCGTTTTATTCGCAAGACCATTTTTCGGTGCTGACTCTCTCTAGTACACCGTGACCATGTTCCTCGTGGACACCTCTCCCTCCATGAGCACCCTCAGGACCGTCGACCTCCCTTCAGGGCCAAACGGCGAGGCGCGCACCGCCCAGATGACCAACTTGGAATGGTCCCTCCAGTTTGTCAAGCTAAAGATCCAAGAAATGGTGAGTCTCAGCTACACCCGCGCCCTTATATCCTCTCACCCATCGCTAGATTTTCAACGGACGCAAGACTGACCAATGTGGCGTTATCGTGTTTGGGTCTGAAGGTAACACACGTCGCTTCTTCGACCCCAATTCATACAAGCTATACAAACTCTACAGAAACCTCAAATACTATAAACACGAAACACGGAGGCTACGACAATGTCTCTGAATTCATTCCCATCGGGCAGCCCCATGCGTCCACCCTCTCCAAAATCGATACTTTAAAACCATCCGATGTGACGGGAGACCGTGAATATCTCTATATCCTCTGTTATCTGTCGCTCAACTCTCTTTTCCAGCAATCGATGCGCTCATTGTGGGCATCGAGACTCAGGGCCAATACCTCGCATCAAAGAAGACTTGGACCCGAAAAATCGTCCTCATAACCGACGGTGAAAATCCTATCGAAGTAGAAGACTGGGAAGCAACTGCAAAAAAAATGAACTCTCTCAATCTTGGTTTCACACTTGTGTCCGTGTATTTGCCCTCTTTGATGGTTCGAATATCGACAATTGCATCACACAGCGGTGTAGACTTCGACGACGAAGAATTCCCGTACACAGAACCCGACAAGTCAAATTTCAAAGTAAACGAGTCATCATTCTTGCGAATCTATGTTTACTGATGTTAATGGGTAGCGAGCGAACGAAGAATTTTATCACCAGTTTGTTTCAAAGCTAGATAACGGAGTCATCGGAACGTGCGCTCTAGCTCTTCGCGAGATAAGTCGCCCGGATATAAAACAGGTTAAATCTGTTTTAATGGGTACCGTCCTTCGTCTCGGTGACGTGGACACAATGTCGGACGAAGCTATTGAGATAATGATCAAGACCAGCAAATGTACAGCTCTCAGTCGGCCCAAAGGTTGGAAGAAGTTTGCAGTTCGACCAGAGGACGAGGACCAGGTTATGACAGACGAAGACGGCGCCACAATGACATACGCCGAGCTAAAAATGAGATCAGAGTATTATGTCGACAAGAGTGGCGAAAATGAAGTCGATGAAGATGGTGATGTCAAAATGGAAGACGAGGACGAGCTGCTTCTTGATCGTGATGCCCCGGAGAAGCCAAAGGAGAAAGGCGAGAATGAACTTCTAGTCAAGGTCGAGAAAGAACAGTTGGTGAGAGGTTTCAAGTATGGGACGACATACACTCCGTGCCCGGACGGGCAATTCCCTCGGCTACCGACAAAGAAGGGGATCGACATTTGTGGATTTTTCCCTGCCAAAAATGTATGTCTCAAGACCCTTGGCCAATACTGTGTACCACTAACTCTTGCCACTAGTTTCGACGAGAATTAGTTATGGGAGAAATTCAATATGTTTGGGCAGACCCATCCTCAGCCCAGCAGCAAGTTGCACTGTCTTCGATCGCACAAGCCATGTACGAAAAGGATGTCATGGCGATCGCTCGCTGGGTGACGAAGGATGGGATGGATCCGAAGATGGGAGTTTTAAAACCGGCAATATTTGATCAAGTCGACTGCCTGCTCTGGGCCCAGGTCAGTATGCTGGGTTTCTCGCTGCCTTACGAAGGTGACTTGGCTTGCAGATGCCATTTGCGGACGATGTCCGTAAATACACGTTTGCTTCCTTCGACCATCTCGTCTCTAAAAAGGGCGAAGTTATTACCGAGCATCCCTACATCCCAACTGAGATGCAGCTCGATGCTATGGAGCATTTCGTGGACTGCATGGACCTCTCGGATGCGGGAGAGAAGGATGAGGAAGGGTCTGTATCTGCTCTCCTTCATGTGGTCCAGCCATGTTCTCAGCTTTGTTTCCATATAGCAATCGGCTGCCTTGGTTTGATACTCTACTGTCTTACAATCCTGCTATTCACAGAACGAAGCAAGCCTTGTTTCACTGTGCTGTGGTCCCGGATATCACAACTAATCCTCTCCCACCTCCTCATCCGGAGCTGTTGAAATATTTCGACCCTCCGAAAAGAGTTATCAAACGATCCAGAGAAGCCATTGATGAGTGCAAGAACGTCTTCAAAGTCAAACAAGGTATTACTGCATGTCCTCCGCTTGGTGATCTTTCCTTCTCAATATTGGGTCACCAGTTCCCAAGAAAGTCGCAATAGGCCGAAAGGATGGCCATGTCCACGCAGCAGATGACGATGACTTCCTCCTTCTCGACCGGATGGGACCGTCTACCATCGATGGCACTCAGGCACCACCTCCCACTCAACCATCACCCAGCCGAGGGAAAGAAAAAACGGTGGTCAACGCAGAGGACAGCGAAACAGAAGATGAAGATGACGAAGAGTTGCTTCTTGCCAGCACGAAAAAGCCAGAGATGCCAGCACCTCCACCGAGAAACGTCCCTCCGCTTCCCACTCCTGCGCGGTCCCTCTCGCCGGAGGTTGATCGCGGACGCGCACCGGGTCGGATCATCGGCACGACGTACCCCCTTGCTGATTTCAAGAAGAATCTCGCACAGGGGGATATTGTCACCAAGGCGGTTGAGGATCTCGGGGTGGTCATCACAGAAATTGTGATGAGACCGTTTTCGTCGAGAAGGACGAAGGAGCTGTTGGAGTGTATGGAGGCCATGAGGGATACTTCGCTCAAGGTGAGTTGACGATTTCGCCAGGTGCCTTGGATCCATTTTATGAATGATCTGATTGGCAGGAAGATGAAATTGATGCGTGGAATGCGTGAGCCCTGTCTCCTGTCTTAAAGTTTATTTTGCCTAAATTTTATGCGAAATCAGGTTCCTCCAAGGTCTAAAGAGCAAGTGCATGTCTCAACCCGGTAATCAGGAATTCTGGTCACAGGTAAAAGGTGTAGGACGCGGTTTGAGCTTGATCAGTGATAAAGAGGCGAAGCAACATGGAGGAACATCCAATATCTCTGAGCGGAAAGCTGAAGAGGTATGCCGCAAGCCTTCCAGTCCTGGATTTCTGACCCCGATTTTTTCTCGCAGTTTGTTGCTTGAGTGGGCTTTGCAAGGACGTAATGAATGAATTGTATCTGTATCGATATACCCAAACTGTATCATTCTTGGCTTGTACGAAACACGAAAGATTCTAACTCCTTCCCCACCATCCACCCAACAAGCTACTTAGCCCTCCACGACTTGGTGCCTGTGGTTCCGGACTCGGCGACCTGACCTGCTCAGCTTTGGCTTTTGGGGCTGCTTTCTTCTCCAGCACCGCCTCCTGCTTTTTTGGTGCAACAGGCAACGCAGGACCGGGAACCGGCCGCTTCCCTGCACGCTGCGACAGTCTATCAATGTCCAGCTCCACATAGTTAAGCGCGATATTGAAGAACAAGGGCTTTTCATACGTCCTTCCGTCGACATCTGCTGACCCGCCATTGTACGCGAACCAGTCCCGCTTGATCTGCAGGCTGTCCGCGATGAGTGCGCCGTCGAGGTCTTTGATGTCGGAGGTTCGGAGGGAGAAGAAGGAGGGTACGGCTTCCGATATGGGGTCGGCGGTGATGAGACTGAGGGTGCTGGTGGTTTCGCGGATGAGGATTTGGGCATGCTGGATCAGCGTGAGCGCTTCTGCGAATTTCTTTGGCGGGACGTAGCATCGGGAGAGGTACAGACATCTAGAGAGAGAGGGAAAAGTGAGGATTCGTTAGTGTCTGGATGTTTAGGTCAGAGATAGTAGATTAACCTTCTCGCCCTTGTGAAGGTAGTCCGTGCCTCGACTGCTGAAGCCAGGTCGGGACTGTCGTCGACGATACTCAGTGTTCGCATTTGATCGAGACTCTGGAGAGCTGTGTCCAGGAGCTTGACCACAGCTGGATAAAGTCGCCTATCAACTTGTTCGGGCTGCGTTTTCGGGCCTTTGGTACTGGCTTTAGGAGTGCCGGTGCTCTTGGAGGATGGTCCAGAGGTGGAAAGCAAGGCGGATACAAGGAGAAGATCACGCTGTATCCGTCGGGAGAGGAGTTGATAGACAATGAACGCATGGACAAATTGGATATCGCGTCCTCTGGCGGAGCTGCTGGATCCTGTCGCCTGATATATGAATGAGTTCTCGGCATATAAGAAAGGCTCGCGGACTGAAAGCCTACCTGCTGCGCTTCTGCGAGCTTACGAGCGACTTCCTCGGCGTCACTCAAGGCAAGCAAAGTCGCATCATACGCCGCCACTCCCTTCTTCGAACGACTGTCCTTCACTTTGTTATCCTTGGGGTCCCCTTTCTGCTGATCCTCAAGCCTCGCCTCCGCCTCTTGCACCTTCAGCAAAACATCGACAAGCTCAGGATTCCTAACAGGGACGGGCTCCCCTTCCCACATCAACGTCTGCAGCTTCTTCCTCCCCTGCACCTTCTCCGCCGCATCTGCCTCTACCCCCAGCTGTTCCACCAACACACCACACCCTTGCACGGTGCTCTCCCTGTACTTCGCTGCCAACTCTTTCACAATCCCATCCACATCGTACGCCTTCTCCCTCCCCATCTCGTGCGCACAATGACGGATCTCGGGTCCGATCTCGTCCGCGAACAGGACCGCGAGCGCCTGATCGCGGCTCGTCCCCGCCGAACCCGCCAACTCGTCCAGAAGGCCTCGCGCGACGCTCAGCTGGACCAGCGCGTCCTCAAAGTCATCACGGTAGCGCAGGAAGCGGCCCTTGAGGATGAGGGTGTAGATGGTCGCTTCGAGGAGGTTTTCGGCTGAGAGGCGGGACGCCGCATGGAGGGCTTGGCAATGCAAGAGGAGCTGAGTGGACCAGTGGAGGGAGCGGCGGAAACGGCCGGTTGCGGTGTGTCTGAGGGAGCGGGCTTTGTCCTCGTTCGCTGGTTTTAGAGCCTGTGTGGTGAGTTCTTGGGAGTATGCCCAAGCGCGGTCCGTTTCGAAGAGCAGGAGTTGGAGGCTTGGATTGAATCAGAAAAGAAAGGTTCCTGGGGGGCATGGCTTACTGTGCGCCGGTGAGGACTTGTGTGTTGAGAGGAGGTAGTTTTTTAAAATCGCGTCCCTTGCCGTGGGTCATGTTGAGGGTGGAGCGTAGACGATGGGTGCGATTAGCACAATGTTTCCTGTATGATCCAGCCATAAGTCGCTCGACCATCGTGGATGGATGGCTTGTTACCGATAACGTGCAAAATCATTGTAGCGCAGACCGTATGCGCTTCTCTGCTCATTTGCGAGTTGCAAGGCTGGGGCAAGCTGTCAGGCGCAATGACCGTCGTTGAGGACTGTACCTACCTCGGAACGCCACGATGGACCTTTCTGCCATATGTGTGAGCAAGTTTGAGCAAGAGATGGTGGGAGATGAGTTGAACCCGTTTTCTCTCCACATACCCACACAATGGCGACAGAGCTGCTGCCCCCGACGTTGCAGAACATCCTAGATCAGACCAGTCTCAAATGGATTTTCTGCGGTACGCGTCGTTCCTAACGGTCCCCAGCCTTCCATCTTATCGGTCTTTCACCAGGCGGCAAGGGAGGCGTAGGTGAGCAACCTTTCCGTTCCCATTGAACGTCTCACACAACTCGCCCGCACAGGGAAAACGACAACATCGTGCTCTCTCGCAATCCAGCTCGCCAAAGTCCGCAAATCCGTCCTTCTCATCGTACGTGTCCGCACAATTCACCTATCATTTCGCTTCGTTGACCATCGCGGTTCTTACCTAGTCCACCGATCCTGCGCACAACCTCTCTGATGCGTTCGGCCAAAAGTTTTCCAAGGATGCAACAAAAGTGAACGGGTTCGACAACCTGTTCGCCATGGAAATCGACCCGACGAGCTCCATTCAAGAGATGGTCGAGCAATGCAAGTTCCACTCTGCCTGATACCGTCCACGGAGGAACTCATTTGACGATGTAATGCAGCTGATAACAACGGGATGATGGGCTCGATGATGCAAGATCTTGCGTTTGCGATTCCTGGTGTCGACGAAGCGATGAGCTTCGCTGAGATCATGAAGTCAGTCCTGCTCTTCGTCTTTTTCCCAGGAAGATCTCTTATCTCTTAGCAGACATGTGAAGTCTATGGAATACTCTGTCATCGTCTTTGATACCGCCCCTACGGGACACACCCTGCGTTTCCTGTCATTCCCCACGGTTCTGGAGAAGGCACTCGGCAAACTGAGCTCGCTGGGCTCACGTTTCGGACCCATGATCAGCCAGGTTTGTCGACTGGACCTACCGTTCGCTCATTCCTGATGACACGCGGTAGATGTCGAGCATGATGGGCGGTGAAGCCGGCAGCCAGGAAGACATGTTTGCAAAGCTGGAAGCGATGCGGGCCATCATCACGGAAGTGAACACGCAGTTCAAGGATCCGGTAGAGATGATGCATCACATCGGCTCTTACACCAACTCACATCGGTTTTGCAGGAGAAAACGACATTCGTTTGTGTATGCATCTCCGAGTTCCTTTCTCTATACGAAACCGAACGACTGGTGCAAGAGTTGACGTCATACGAAATCGACACGCACAACATCATCGTCAATCAGCTGCTCTTCCCCAAGAAATGTGAGTGGATCAATCTATGCTGGCCTGTGGATCTGACCGACTATTCGCAGCATCCCATTGTGAACACTGTAACGTACGGCACAAGATGCAGCAAAAGTATCTGGCGGAAGCGCACGAGCTCTATGACGAATTCTTCCATATCATTCAACTGCCACTCCTTACGGAAGAGGTGCGAGGGCCAGAGAAACTGAAAGACTTTAGCAAGATGTTGGTAGAACCATACGTCCCTTCACAAGACTGATCGGATTAGACGACTTGAGGATCATATACATACGCTCATCTGATTTTCGGACACGTCAAACCTTCTCGTAACGTGTTATTATGAGGCGACATGGTATGTAATGAAGTGAGTGAAATGCTCTACGGGGTACAATGTAATGGAATAAATTAAAACGTATCGCAGAGGTTATGACCCAACAGTGAACGACTCTCCGCACCCGCACGCATCCTTAATGTTCGGGTTCTTGAATGAAAACCTGGAACTGCATACATGGTCAGAACCAAAGCCTATGACGACACGGGTGTTGCAGACACACACCTTAATGCATCCTCTGTCCAATCCATCTCGCTCCCAATGATCGAAAACAGCGCCTTGCTATCTATTAGCACGCGCACCCCGTCTTGCTCGACGACCTCATCAAACTTGCCAGGCTCTTCAACGTACTCGAGATGATACGAGAGGCCGGCACAGCCCTTGTTCCGGACGCCGATGCGGATGAGCTGGGGTGTAGGTCCTTTCAGCAGGCCTCGTAGCCGCATCACTGCTTTGGGTGTCTGGCGGAAATGATCAGCCGAGAACCAAAAGTGGTGCCACAGGACGGGAGCGCGTGTGCTTACCATAGTCAAGGCAGCCTTCGTCGAACGGATCGTTGGGCGTAGTTTATCGGGCTTGGGGGCTAACGGTGGGCGTGCGGCTACTTGAGGTGCTGCTGCGTCGGGAGAGAGGGGGGGCGACGATGGGACGACACTTGGAGGAGCTTCGGTGAGCGGTCTGTGGAGCTCTGGTCGAGAGCGGACTGCGGACATCATTGCCCGCCGCACTGGCAGCGACGATGATGGGTAGTATGGGTAGAGAAAGGGGAGTGAGGAACATCTCGCGGCGCGGCCAAGGGCTGTCATCGAAGCGAGGAGAGATTCGAATTTGGAAATCCCCGCTGACACAGTTTGTTTACAGTTATTGAATTCACCCTCTGGCCAATCAGGAGCCGAGGATTGATCATACACTACAGCAGCTGCGTTTAGGTGGCGAGACATTGGCACTAGCAAAGGCCGCCTTATTCTGCGCATCCTGCTCGCAGCATCCGTCACACGTCTTTCCACACCCGCACACCCCACCAGTGCATCGACAGCGGCCCCCACAACATTTCAGCTTCGGCAGATTCACCAGCCCGAACACCACTCCATCACGCACCGCATCCGGATACACCGTCACGTCCATAGGGTCAAGCCTCACTCGCCGGTTCGGCGGTGGAGCAGGAAGCGCCGCAGCACGTGCGAAAAACCGACCCAAAAAGTCCGTTGCATGTGCGTCATTTCCATCCATGCCAGGGAGCGCAAGGCCCATGCTATGGTCGACACACGTCCCACATCCGTCCGCACAATCTCGACGCTCTTTGGATGCGTGCTCGGAGCCGCGATGTTCTACACATCCAGGGCAGGCGCATTGCAGGCCGCATGTGCATCCCGACCCCGCTAGGGAGGTGAACATGCTCAAGGGGGGCATCGTTTCGAAGTTGGGTATGGAGACATCTAGTGTAGATGACGATGCCTGCTCGGGAAGGATAGGGGGTAATTCGGGCCCACGAAGGGGTACATCTTTGGGTCGCTTACGAGGTGGATTGCTGCCTCGACTGCCTGGACGGGAAGACCTGTGTTTTTGGGATTTACGCGGTGCAGATCCGTCCATAGATGGGGAGGCATCATTCGCTGCAGAAGCCGACGTCATAGTTGCCGCACAAACCAAAGCGTCCAGACCTGTCCTTTGCTCCTGAAAGGAGGAGTCGGCTCGGGCAAGACATTTGCATCTCCACACACTACTGCAGTTGCAAGGATTTAGCAGGGTATCCACTAGAAAGTGTTAATGGCAGAACGTTTAGTATTAAGGCATAATGACCCAACCTCGTTGTCGTGAGTCAGCTGACAGTGTGCCAGGAACCTGTGAAGCTTTGAGCACATCCTGTATTCCATTCGGCAGCGCTGGAACAATTGGGATATATCTCCGTTCTGAAGATACGTTTATTAGAGTGAATTTTGCCATTGGTCAGAAAACATACGTTTGGTGCCTGCTGCTAGAAGCCTAAAATTTTCTGCCCTCTGTGTCGCCTCGTCGACCTCGCTGCATGTGCATTTGTTATGCATCTTTTTCGACTGACGCAGTTCACGGCATTTCATACATTGGGAGACGGGCCGTCCTTTCTTCTTGATTTCGAAGAGGGGGCGGTCGGTGTGAGAGCAGGAAGTCGACCGATGACCTTTGATGCAGGATTCGCTGTGCCTTGAGTGAGTCTTGCGTCTGCAGATCAAAAAAAACAAGTACGCACCAGGCGTACTTCTTGTCGTTGATATACACCTGAAGATATGATGTCAGTGCGAGTATTCTTTTGCGGATTCGATCGTCGACGCACCATGAAGAAGAGACAGATTCGAGCCGAGGATGGGATGTACTAATGAGCCCAAGAGGTCCACTGTAGGGGCTTGAACAACTCGGGGCAGGCAAGTATAAATGTGGTTTAGCAGATCAAGGACATAATATACATTATGTAATGTTCACTAGAAAACACGCGGACACCTCCCCAGTAATAAGTTCCGGCTGCCCTAACAGATGACCAGCAGGTCACAAGGTTAGACAGTCAAACAGACGTCGGTTCCTATAATATAGGCATCAAACCGACATGTATTGAGCCATACTAAGAATGTATGAATTAAAATGCAACAAGTCTGGGGATGATTCGCGCACCTGGAATCCTTGTTGTTCTCCTGGTCTGCAAGTCTTCTCTCTAGCTTGTCGAATTCATTCAATGCCATTTCTTCCTCCTTATCCAGGACCTGAAATTTAAAAAAAAGTCAGATCAAGCAATGTCCCTTCGTCGCCGACGCACCTGTTCCACTCCTTTTACTTCAGGGATGTAATGCATCATCATTCGTTCGATCCCAGATTTCAGGGTCACCGTGCTGCTGGAGCATCCTCTGCAACTCCCCTTCAGCTTGACTCTCACCAAGCCATTTCCGTCCTCGTCAAATCCTCGATACTCAATGTCCCCACCGTCCTCCATTATAGCAGGCCTGACCCGCGTTTCCAAGAGCTCCTTGATCATAGCCACCGTCTCTGAATCCGTGTCCAGAATCCGCGTGTCTTGCGGCCCCGCGTTCTCCTTGTCTTCCTCACTCCGAAACAACGGCTGACCAGACGAGAAGTACTCCATCAATATCGAGTAAATTTCAGGTTTCATCACCGGCCAATTGGCATCGGACTCTTTGGACACGGTGACAAAGTCGGGTCCGTAAAACACCCCTGTTATGCCTTCGATACCCATGAGGCGGATAGCGAGCGGAGAGGCGAGGGCGGAGCGTGTGTCGAGGAATTCGGCGGTACCGTCGCCCATGACCGTCACACCGGGAATGAACTTGAGGGAATCGTCGTTGGGGGTCGTTTCGGTTTGAATAAACATGGAACGAGCTGATACATATGACCAGGTGAGATGGAGCGGGCTTATGCTCGGATTTGCGTACCCAAAAAGGGACTCGGTCGTTTCTGGATAGATAGATGGTGAGTCCTGTGCGACGAGATGGTGACCAGCGTGGACGCATAGCGAGGCAATGAGGAGCGGAAGGTTCTGCATGGAAGATTCGCAGATATGCTGGGTCGCGGTCTGAATTTTGTTGCTCTCGTTACACTTCGCAGTGTGGAGGGACCCGCCGACGACATGGTCGACAAGATGAGAAAGCTGACGTCACGTGGGGAACAAAGTGTTGTGGAGTCGTCCACGACGGCGACGACGACAATATTTCCCATGAGGGACCTACTGATACTATACCAGCTTCTACTCTTCCCAATATTAACATGGACGACTTGGTCTTTATGGAAGCTCATGAAATCCCGCAAATCACCCTCCTCGCGTTCCGTCGCAGTTCTCGTGCTTGGCGACATCGGTCGCAGCCCGCGCATGATGTACCACGCCCAAAGCTTTGCTGAGCACGACTTCGTGACGGATGTTATTGGTTATGGAGGTATTTCCGTAAAATGACATATTTGCTGCAGTATTGAAGCCGATTCAATGTTCTCTTCCTAGGTTCCAAGCCTATTCCCGCACTCGAACGCTTGCCAAAAGTACAGTTTCGTTATCTGCCTGAGCCGCCGCGCTTCTATGGGTTGCTACCTTTCATCCTTCTCGCTCCGATCAAAGTCCTCCAGCAAGTCGCGTCCGTACTCTATGTGTTGTTGGTTCAGTTACGCGAAGCACCAGAGTTTATCCTGGTTCAAGTTTGTCCTGTCACGCGTTTGTTCAGCTATGGACTGATCTCATATCCCTGAAAGAACCCACCGACTATACCTACCCTAGCCTTAGTCAAGCTCGTAGGCTACATCCGAGGAAGCAAGATCATCATAGACTGGCATAACCTGGGTTGCAGCATTTTAGCACTCAAACTCGGCCAGAAACATCCTTTTGTAAAGATGGCCACGTGGTATAGAGATTGCAATCATGGAACAATCCCAACATATTTACCTCTGACCTAGGTTCGAAAAGACGTTCGGGAGATCAGCCTACGCTCATTTATTCGTAACGCAGGCTATGCGTGATTTTCTTGTGGAGAAATGGGATCTACAGCACGTGCGATTCAATCCCTCTTCCTTGCCATGATCCCAATAGCCTGTTCACAGAGGCTACAAAGTGGTTCTTCACGATCGGCCCCCCCGACATTTTCATCGCGCCACCTGTCAAGAAACACACGACGTAATATCTGCACCATCTGCTGGTCTTGACCGCCCTCACGCTCGTCGCACTCTAGCTTTTCTTACAATACAACAAAGTATTCTCTGTCTACCCGTCAATGGGCGATTTTCTTCCAGAATTATCCAGCCCCGAGTCCACGTTGTTGACCTGCATTCAACGAACGTTAGATCGTTCTTCTGGTAAAATCGTCTCTTCTATACCAGTATCGGATTCAGCCACAGATTCGCCGTATTTCGAAGTCCCACCTCCTACCCTGCGGCCAGACAGGCCAGCCCTTTTGGTATCAAGCACTTCGTGGACACCCGACGAGGACTTTAGGATTTTGCTTGAAGCTCTGAAGCTGTACGAGGCGCGTGCGGAAGAGTTGGCTGCTGCGGCCGATGCCGGTAGCAAGACCCTTCCCAAACTCTTCGTTATAATCACTGGAAAGGGCCCATTACGAGCTGAATGTGTGTCCAAGGCGTGGAAGCTGCATCAGACATGGAGGTGGGTGCGGTGTCTTTGTTTGTGGTTGAAAGCGGAGGACTATCCTATACTATTGGGTCTGCCGTCAGTTTTACATCTTGAGGGTTAGGTCACTGATGCAGGGTTTCCACATCTCTTAGGCTCTGCGGATCTGGGAGTCTGCATGCACTCTAGTTCGTCGGCCCTCGATCTTCCAATGAAGGTGGTCGACATGTTTGGATGTCAGCTGCCTGTGTGTGCATTGGATTTTGAATGGTGCCTATCATTTTTTTCTTTTCGTTTTTTGATCTTGTTAACACGGTACAGCCTGCCTGAGCTCGTCAAAGACGGGGTAAATGGTCTCATATTCAAAGATTCTGCACAGCTTGCTAGTCAACTGGAGGTAATACGATGCCTTTCGCTTGAGAGCAAGAGCGCTTAACTACATATGTCCAGCATCTATTCATGGGCTTTCCTCGCTCCCCTCGTTTGGCTGACCTGCGTGATTCTCTCGTGCGAGCATCGACGTCTTCAGAGCGCAGTGAAAACTCAGACGCTACGACATGGCATTGGGGAACCTGGGAGGAAAACTGGATGCAGATTATGCGGCCGTTGGTTGGACACATGGGATCCACTTGAGTAAAAGCAGTTTATTGTGTAGGAATATATACCGCGCTCTAAAAGGGCACTCCTGTAAGAAAGTAGCGAGGAAATAAAACATGTCGGAGACCCTTGGTTCCGATTTCATGCACCTTCTGTGGCAGCAAACGACATCGTCTCAATTCTTCCCCGTCCCTTACATTCTTTCTGCAAAATCTCGTTGATTACCCGGAACCGACCTGGATCTATCAGCATAACCTGACTCCGTGTCAGATAAAGAAAGGAAATATGTATAGCTGAATATTACTCACGACTTCCCATTCGTTTTGTCCCATCTCATCATCCTCGATCTCCTCCGCTCCCTCTGTTATCTTCTCTCGAAGCTTTTTACCGTCAGCAGTGGGCATGGAAACCCTGACACGCATCCGAGCACGTTGGATTGGAAGGTTGGAATCGCTCTGCAACTGTTTGATACACTCAGAGACCTATGCAACAGACGGATGTGTTAGCGGATGTGAGGAGAAAATTCGATATGGGTTTACCTGACTCTTTGCAGTCTTATTTTGCTTCACGCTGAAACCAGCTTCTGCCATGGCTTTCTCAATCATGCCGACAGCATAGGGCCGCTGCGTCGCCGGATCCACGCATTTTTCGGCGACGAGGGTTGCAATCTCTTTCCGCAAGGACGCTAGATCGTGTTCCCGTTCCTTTTCACCTACTTGGACTTCGCCTTTTTTCAGTATCTGAATTGAAAGGCTCAGATGAGAATTTTGATCAAGGACAGGTTTATTAGGACGGGCTGACTTCTCTAACGATGTCCGAGATTTCGGTGGTGTTGAATGCCTTCTGAAGGTCGCCAGCTTTGGCTACTTCTCCTTTTGACACGTTTACAAAGACGTTGCTTATTTGTAGGACGTCGTCTAAGTTGGTTTCTCTGCGGTTGAGCGTGGAACAGTTAGAGCATGGATCGGGTTCTAGCAAGATCGACTGACACTCCTGTTCTCCATTCTTGAACTTTGTTTTTGTAACATGCAATCTGTAGATTGATTGTGTGGGTTACTGGAGAGCCTGAAAGACAGATGACTTACCTCGAACCGCTTTCCGCCCTTCTTCAGTTTTACGACCGAGACGTTGGTCAATCTGCAGCAGGTACGAACATCCATCAGAGATCTCAAATAGGTTTAGCGAAAGTTTCTGACTTGATCTGATTTGAAGGCTGTTGGATAGGCATGGTGAGAGATGGTGGAGAGGTGAGTGTGTCATCGGACGAACGAATGTGACAATGTTGCCGGGGCCGTGTGGCTGTACCGTCCACGTGAGTGCCTGTCGGCGTAGTCGTCCAACTTTGTGTTTCATCTAAAGGTCATCGTGCTCTCCTTCGTTCTCCATCACCATGAAGGGTTTTGGCAAGGCAATATCGCGGTATCAGATATCCAATATTATGCGGATCTCTCAAAGTTGATATTTGCCATGCAGGACACCATTCGCAGTGACATCGCGGATAGGGATGTCCAAGAGTGAGTGTGGATCATTATTCCTCATTTGCACCCGTTAATCAGACGGCTTTCCCTTGCTTTATGGTGGCGTAGAGTCGAATGACCCGGAATTCGATGATTACAGTCGTCGTTTCACTTCCTTGGAGGATGGAGCGACCAAGCTTTTGAAGGATACCAAAGCGTTCACTGAGGCGGTGAACAGTGAGTCCCTACCATGCGGAGCTTTCTCTGAACGGGTCTCACGCAATGCATAACTGACATATCGTTGCTGTCCCATCCCAGACCTCTTCACTTCCGCAGCAGAATATGGGACGCATTTCGCTGTGATTTTACAACCTATGGGCGGCGAATACGACCTCATTGGAAAGCATCCCGACGCTGGACATACAATAAGAAGTGTACCTAGATATGAGGCGGCGATGGAAGAGATGAAGGGCTTGATCGGACCCGAACTCGAGTTGATCGAGAGCCGGATCGTCGGGCCTACGAAAGAGCTACAGGCTGTCATGAAGCTTATTCGAAAGACGATAACCAAACGAGAACACAAAGTGATTGACTATTCAACCTTTTGCGGGTCTTCGAGTGCTGACAACCAACAAAGCTGGTAGACTATGATCGATTCAACAGTTCGTTAACCAAGTTGAGAGATAAGAAGGAGAAATCTCTGAGTGACGAGAAGAACTTATTCAAGGTGCTGTGTCTTCGTTTTCAGTCAATATATATGCCGTCTAACCTTGCTCTAGCTGGAACAAGACTTTGAATTGGCCACGAATGAATATGAATACATTAACAATGCTCTGAAAGTCGATCTCCCGCGATTTATGCAGCTATCTACACAGTTTATCGATCCCCTATTCAACTCATTCTTCTACATGCAGTGCGTACCCTTCCTAGACCAGTTCGAGGAGCTCCACATTATCGGCGAATTTCAGATTGAATATCTACTATCTCATCCTCGAAAAGATGAAGAACTTCACCGACGACGCCAAATACGACGTCTCAATCATCACCGGGCCACAGATCCAGTCAGATTATGAGTCCAGGAGAACCGATGCATGGGAAAGGATTGAAAACCTCAACATCATCAAGCGCATCATCTCGGTCTGTATGTAGAAGCCTTGCCTGCATCATGACCGGGATTCATCTGACAGCTATCTCATACAATAGCCAAGCTCGTCCAAGCAAGCCGTGCCCAGGGAGGAGGGTTGAGCCGCAGCACCACTAGCGCATCCTCTGCATCCCTTTCACGCGTGCCTCCTCCCGCCCCTACCTCTTTCAAAAAGTCACCTCCGCCACCTCCGCCGCCATATTCATCACATCAGCCACCCACCTATTCGGCGTTTTCCGGCACGAATGGCTCCTCAGCAGCAGTTGCTGCTGCTGCTGCCAAGAGGGCGCCTCCACCCCCACCGGTGAAGCCCAAACCCAAAATCGTTTTTCAACCTCAACCACAATATGTCATTGCGTCGTATGACTTTGTGGCACAGGCGAGTTCCCCTGTTCTTTCCTCCGGCTTTTTTGAATCCCTGATCCTGCCCGCCGAAATATTAGGCGGATGGTGACCTGTCATTCAAAACCGGAGATCAGATAGAGATCATCGAGAGAAGTTCCAATGCGGAGGAATGGTGGACGGGACGACTGGGTGGGATGCAAGGTGTCTTTCCAGGTAAGTTTGGATAATATCATCTTTGCATCTTGGAGACGATCGCGTGGTGATTCGACATCTGGCAGGTAACTATGTACGGGATGCGTAGATTACCCTGTGGCAACGTTTTTGGTTGTCGATGACCGACCATCAACGGACGATGTCGCATTTCGTATTTATGGAAATTTTCAATGGTTTTTGGCCACATTCATACTTGAAAATCAGGCTCGATCCTCCATTTCACCGGTCTTTGAGATATCTTGCTAGCTTTTCTGGACTCGGATACCCAAACAAGTTAACTCTGGCTGGTTCGTATGAAGGAGTATACGGATTCCGGAATTGCTTGCCACACCGTGAACACCGCTGAACTTCAAACGGTTACTTCCAGTTCCCGGGAGGGAAACACCCTGGGCAAAATGTGTGAAGCACGAAGACACCTGAACGACTGGGGTGGACGTCAGGTACTACTTGAAGGCAATCCTTTGTATATCCACGTACACTAGTACTCGGCCCACTGACGTCTGTTCCAAGACCATATTCTTCCGCTCCTCCCCAAAATGGGAGTCTGTTGAATTCAGGAATCAGGAGCACGCCCATACGGTCCAAGTCAAGGTCAGACCCGACATCTCACTGGTAGCGTCTCATGATCCTCGAGCAATATGCCCTGCAGCCGCACCACATGGAGGGTACGCTCCGTTGTCCAATGCCTTCCGGAATGGCAGCCGGGTCTGGGGGGTTGCGGGGCGCCGGGGGGGCACAAATCAACCTGCTTCTCCTTTCAGCCGATTTCTTCAGTGGGTCTACATAACGAGCTTCGCAGCGATGTCAGTCTTTCTTCGAGACCGTCGTCTTATCGGCGGACAATTTCTTGTGGTCCAGGGCAGGTTATTTTCCAAGAAATCCAAGTATGATTGGACCTATGTGTATGCAATGGCGAAGGCTTACTACCGTCAGTAATATAGACCGACACCCCCATGTCCATCTTCCCTACTACAACAGTCCGAGCATCCCCGAGTTTATTGAAGAGCATGGCATAAACTCGGGGATGCTCCCTATGGCTGAAGAAACAACGACCAAGGTTGTTACGGCTTGCGTTGGGATCAGGGTCTTTGCAATCACCATACCCTCTGGAGGTTATCCGTGGTCTCCAGTCATCGTTCGACCAGTACTTTGCGCAGTCCGGCTCTGGCAAGGACGAACCTACACCTCCGCACTGCCTAAAAGCACGTGAGTTGTTAGGCTTGGGATGTGATTCGGAAGACATACTTGTCCGACAGTACACGCGAACAAGTCTCCCGGTGCTGGAGAAAATTCGGACCAGCGATCGACACGATCCCTTGCAATAAGCGTGCCTCCCTCTTGCGAGATGACTGGCGCGGCGAAGGATGGGAGGGCGGAACCCGTGATTAAGATGAGAGTTGTGGTTAATGAGATGCGCATGGTGGAATTGGCATCAGCAAACTCTGATTTTTCCCACAGCTTGTCATAGCAAACTGACTTTCCCCATAGCTAGTGAAACGCACGGGTCGCGGGTAAGGGTTGGCTTTTCCATACCCTCCAAAAACCCTTACCCGTGGGGCGGGTATGGCAGGTATGGGCAAGGGGCAATCGCCGATGTGGCGAGTTGTTGGATTTGCAAACTGTCAAGAGCCACGACGGATTATCGCGCGAATCCTTGTCACTCGCGCGCCACCAATTTCCCTCTCACCTCAATTCCAATACAGCTCGTTTACCTTCTCTATTACATTATATTAAATATATTGTTCCTCAGTGTTTTGAGACTAACTTGTTTAGCCATTCCTTTTCATTTATGATTCATTCCCTGTTACTGTTTACTTACAGTAGTGTATGGCATCTTGTGTACTTAAACGACTCGTTTTCGTATTCTCCCTCAGCTGTTTGACCATGCAAACACTGAGATTCCGTGTCTAGATTCTTACAGGTTATTGGGCCCCATGTTTCTCTGCATAGACCCTGCCATACCCCATCTCGTTGTGTCCAATGTCCTCCGTCACTGCAACTTCTCTTGCCAACACCCTTCCTTCATCTGTTCCGAACTTCCAAAGCTCAATGCCTCTGGATTGAACTGGGCAGTCTTCTTGCTCCGTTTCCAGGATGCCATCAAAGCGAAAGGTTACTGGGGCCATTTTGATGGCACCAGTGAATGTCTCACTGTGCCAAACTGGAAGATCTTCCTGTGATGACTGCTGATGCTCCCGCTCCTGCTGCACTTAGTGCTGAGGATCCAGCTGCTGCAATAAATCAGTGGGACAAGGATGAACAGTTGGCAAAGGGACTACTCACCCAGAAAATCCCTGACTCTGCTCTCATGCATATCTGAAACAAGAAGTCTGTCAAGGAATGCTGGGATGCGATCATCACTGAGTATACCGAAAAGGGCGCATTCGCCCAGATGGATCTCCAGACACGTTTCCTTGAATCAAAATGCCCTGACAAAGGCAATGTTCGGCAATTCCTGGATGAGTTACGCATGAAATAGGAAGAGTTAGCAACTGTAGGTGTGGATATAGATGAAAAGGATTACCATTCCACGATTATTTCCTCTCTACCCTATTCCCTCGCCAACTTTGCATCGAACCAACTTGCGGCTGTGAAGCTCTATTCCTTGACTAAAACTATCACTCCTGATGCACTCATATCATTGATCTCTGAAGAGTACAAGCACCAGCAGGTGCAGCACTCATGTTGAAACAGTGGGAATGGGAAGGCCAAGGACCAGGACTGCGATAAGGCCCTGAGTGTCTGTTGGGATAAGCGACGCAATCCGACGGAGGATGACAGAAACAAAGGATGAGATTATCATTTGGCCTCGGTGAGCTCGAGAGGCAAACAGATGAGGTATGACTCTGTAGCTAGGCTAGTTATATATGTACAAAACAATAGGGATATTAAATATGTACCTAGACTAGTACTAGAATGTAGACGACAAAGGAAGAACTAAAAAAGGAAAGGTGTGGGCAATCCATCACGCACGCTCACATACATCCCAAATTCCAACAGTGTCATGTCGTCAGAGAAGTTCAATAGAGAAAGAAAGTACTACATCACCTTCACAGATGATATGTCCTGACTCACTCACCTGTACCTGCTCCATCTAAAATCCAAAGCATTTGAGGCCTGCAAGCAGTACGAGGCATGGTGCATGACACACCTTGGCATTGCTATCAAGATCCTTCATTCCAATCATGGGGGCAAGTACCTGGACAAGGGTTTCACCTTGTACCTGAAATCAAGGGGCACGGAACAGCAACTTACTATACATGATACTCCAGCACACAATAGTGTTGCTGAGCATCGTAACTGTATGATTGTGGAGCAAGTCTGCATACTACTTCATGCTGTAGCCTGAACAGCCCACCAGGGTGCAAATACCCTTCAAATTGCTTAGAAAAAGTCAAGAAAATACAATTGTATCTAAGGCAACTAAAAAAGAGGGAGAGGGGGACAAGTAATGAGGAATAGGGGAATGGGAACAAGGGTGCAGGCGTCGAGTAGTGATGTGGCAATGGGGCATTGAGAGTATTGGGGTGATGTGGCAGCAGTGGCAGATGGACGTCGAGGGGGTGAGGCAGCTGTTGGCAGTGCAGGAGGGACAGTGAGGATGGAGATGGACATCAACTGAGAGAAAATGAACCTAGAACCTTGCTTTCACCTAACAGTTAATAAGGATGGGGTGGGCTGGCAATAGCAAGGTGGTGGGTGTGAAGCATTGGTAGCTGAAGGGTGATATGGCAGCAGTGGTGGTAGTCAATCAGTGGGTGGAGGGTGATATGGCAGTGGTGACAGCTGGCAGTTGTGTTGTGACATGGCAGTTTTGGTGGGGCATGAGTTGGCCAGTTTCTGTCATTGGTGGCATTGGTGGAGATTGAAGGGTAGGGGATGGGGGGTGGTGCTTACTGGGGTGTGTGAGTTGGGTGTTGCTACTGCTCGGTGTTGTTAGGTGGCATGGTGAGTGGTGGTGGGCATGGGTGGATCGATAGGTGTCAATAGGGCAGTAGGAAGGTGATGTGGCAAGGCTGGTGTAGTGACATAGCAGCAGTGGGAGGTGGTGGCTATTTGGCATGACTTTCGAGAGGACAGGTTGGGGCATGGATGCATACTGGCAGCTGGAGAAAGGCTGCCACCACCTCATTTGGGCGTCGTCGAGGATGATGGTGGTGGTGAAAGGACAGCTGGATGAACCACACAGCCACATCCATGGCAACCCGTGACACTGCCCAAACAGGTACAGGTTTCTATAGGTTACCAAATTCGGAACCTGTACCTGTACCCATGGAACCTATAGTGCCATCACTGCAGGTTTACCTGGACCTGTGCTCTTCCCTAATTGGAACAAAGGCTAATACACCTGTAGTTCTGAACACACCCAGTGCGCTATCCTCCTCTCAAATCATGGAACCCCCTGCTCCTACTACACCATCTTGTGTTCCATCACCTCCTCCAGCTGCCGAACCCATCCCAGATGAACCCTCCATCGAAAAAAGTGTTCAAAAACCAAGTCAGTGGATTGTTGATCTTCTAGAAGGGCATGGATGTACATCAAACCACCCATCAGACTCTGTCATCACCCCTGGTATTCAAGCCCTGACCATTGTTGCTGAAAAGCAAAATTGTGTGCTTGAGGAGAAGGGTCAGTCAAATTGGATGATGTGGACCGATTTTGTCATGAATCTTGTTGAGGAATATGCTATGGCAGCTGAAATCAGAGAGGCAGAGGCATTGGAGCCTCAAACCCTAGCCGAGGTGAAATGCTGCCCTGACTGGCCACTGTGGGTAGACAATAGCATGGATATGAGTCATCCATAAGGATTGTGGATCCCTACTCATCATGGATATGAGTACGGATCAGGATCTTGGTACTCAAGATCCATAACTACCAATCTCAGAAGCCATCAGATTGGCAGCACAAAACATTTAGTTATGGCCGGTCTTTAAAGGTCCGGTTTGGTCTGGTTATTGTGACCAAAACTGTTAGACCAGGACCATGACCAGTTAACAAATTTTGATGATCAGCTGAAAACTGGACCAAACTGTCAGTAACCGGTTATGAGTGGTTAAGCCAGTGGGTCATGACTGTGCTTATCCAGTCAGGACTGGTTATATTGTAACTAAGTTTTAACTGGTCTGAACCAAGTCTGAACCACATAGATATCATCAAAATACTCCAGCCTTTGGCTTAGTGTCCAAAGGCTGAGTATTTTTGCAAACACCATTATCAAAAATAGTGTTTACAGGTCAGGTCAGGTCAGGTCATTTGCCCAAATTGGCCATGACTGCGACTGGTCAAATGACTGCTGATTCCAAAAAGCCATGACTGCAACTGCGACTGATCATGACTGATTGTGACCGGTCATTTGATAGTAAATATAATTCCCTTCAAAATGAGCCCTAGAACATCCAAAACAGTCAAGAATTGACTGAGATACAAGCAAAACAATAAATTGAGTACATGTTGGCTCATTTTCAGCATTTCAAGGCTTGTTGTCCATCATGTGGATTATACAAACTTGATACATATACTATCTAATAGGTAATTAATTGTTTATAATTATAAAATATCTTGTTACTAGCCATTGCCATGCACAAGAAATCAAGAAATCTTATCATGACTTGAGAGCAAAATGTTATGAATTAATATTTTTGGTCATATCTTTGTCAAATCTTGGCTGTTTTGGATGTTATATACCTTGTTTTGAAGGGTTTCACACATTCTATCAAATGACTGGTCATTATCAGTCACAGAGGCTTCAGGAATTGCCATGACTGTGACTGCAACTGCTCATAACCAGCCATGACTGTGACTGCAAATGACTGTAGTCATTTACCAGTCATGACCAGTTACACGACCTGACCTGTAAACACTAAGGATGGATTTGGGGTGGGGAGGGTGAGTCCGCATCCTTAGGTAAGAGAGGGGCAGGTAAATGGGCCATGGGGTAGAGTCCAATATTAGTAAATGCTTCAGAGAGGATATAGTACCATTTGAGAACAGATGCCTTCTCAACTGGATTGGCATTAAGGAATTTTGCATTTCAAGATCTTTCAACCATTTGTAAAGCTGTATGAACATGTTCCGGATTGCTTTGATGTTGACTACTCTAAGATCCACCATGGGGTCAACAGTCCTGGAGTCAAAGAGTGGGCGCAAGGATTCAACCGTAGTGTTTATGAAGAGGAATGTGGCGGATACATCACCAAGACCAGAGGAGGTCGCAGGTGCAGACAAACCAGAGTCCGAATGCATTCTGGCCTTCTTTGAAGAGGCCTGAGGAGCCTCAGGTGAGGAGCCCATCCACTAGTTGTCCGTGGTGCTACCCAAACCTCTTTTTCAGGATTCAGAGGCTAACTGAGAGTTGGGGGTAAGAAGGGGGTGATGCAATCCAGGAGGGCTGCATTTCGGGAGATTTCTGGGTGGCATTGTTCAAGTATACACTCAGACAGGTTGAGCAGTGAAAGAAGATGGAAGATCAATAGAGAGAATCAAGAGCTAGAGGTTGTTGAAGGCGATGAGCTGGCACAATATGGTAACAAGTCAAGAAGCAGTGATCAAATTGATATCAAGAGGGCATACCTCAATAGGAAACTCACTGGACGTGAGGTAATTTTCATGCAGCAACCTTCAGGCTATCACACCCCTGGCTTGGAAAAACTCATTTGTTGACTCTGGAAAACCCTATATGGCTTGAAGCAATCAGGCTGGCACTGGTACCAAAAGCTGGTGGAGATTATACTATTTCACCTAGGCTTTGCATGCTGTGACATTGACCAGGCTGTTTTCTTTCAGTGTGAAGGGCGGGCGGTTATGGTGGTGTTGGTCCACATTGATAACTGTATGATCACAGTGACTTTGATCACTTTGATCACTGATTTAAAGGCCTGAATCTCAGAGCATGTGGATATTATTGATTTGGGCGAACTCCACTGGTTGCTTGGCATTGAGATCAAACGTGACCAAGAATGTCGAATGATCCACCTCTTCCAGTAATCCTACATCGACTCTATCCTCTGTTGCTATGGTCTTCAAGACCTTAAACCCGTCTCTATTCCTATGAATATGAACATTTGGCTAACAACTGCCCAGTCACTCTTGACAACTGCTGAATTTGCTCAGATGCGCGATGTCCCATATCATGAAGCTGTCGGATCTCTAATGTATGCTGCACTTGAAACCCATCCCGACATAGCTTTCACCATTCAGACCACCATATCATGTTTCTTGATAAAATCTGGCCTCATACATTGGAAAGCTATGAAGTGAATTTTTCGCTATCTGAAGGGGACAATGGAGTTATGGCTGACCTATGGGATATCAAAGATGGATTTGACAGAAGCATGGCCGAAGATCGGCATGCTATTTTGGGGTATGCCTTTCTGATTCACGGCAGTGCTATTTCGTGGAGCACTAAACAACAAGAGATTATCACTCTGTTGACAACTGAAGCTGAATATGTTGCTATCACCCACAGCACAAAAGAAGCCCTCTGGCTTTGTTCCCTCCTCTTCCAGCTTTTTGACACTGTTCTTGACCCAACAACTTTGTTTTTGGACAATCAGTCTGCCATTCAGCTGAGTGTGAGATATATAACCCATAGTATTCAAGTCCAAGCAAACAAGATTCTAACCTTGAGTGCTGGGCTTACTGTATATACTGACTACTATACAAATAGATGCATACTTGTGGCTATGCATTCCGTGGAATGCTTAGTCAGTAAGAAATGACTAGATAAAAAGAATATAATAGTGGGGACAGAAAAAGCTTGTAGTGGGAGGCAAAACAACAAGATTACCACTTTCAACAAATTGTTGACACATCACACCTGTCGCCTTTTGTTTTTTCAAGTTCCATTCCTCTCCTCCTATAGGCTGCCATCCATGGCCAAGGCCCACATTTTTTTTTTTTTTTTTAAATATTTTCAACTTACATAGTGGTGTACTTTAAACAGTCTGCTCGGTACAGTAAACTACATCTATTTATCCCTAATGGGCATGGAGAACACTTCAAATTTGCTAGAATTACCTTTCGAGTGAGGATTGATGGATCTGTGAATTACAGGTACATTAACATGCACAGTCGTTAATGTGGCCAGGCAATGAGAGAAGCATCCATGAATTCCTCTTTTGAAAAGCTTGTGGCGATCTGGGAGGCAGCGCCCTATCTCCCAATGAGCCCTTGCAGGCTTGCAACTTAGTCTTTTGGGTACACATACTGGCAGGGGCACTTTTAGCCCAGCACATGACTGTCCTGGTTCTGTAGTCCATAGTTTGACTGTATGCTGGACTATCCACAAATGCATACACAGTGGGATTGTCCATAATGAATTTATCAAAGTGTTCCTAGTAAGGGGTAGCTTCGGTAAAGTTGGGCATGTCTGAAGGCCATGTGGAGTGCTTCAGACATTTGAATAGAACATGTTGGAAGGTCTCAATAGGCCCTCCTTCACAGTGTGGGCACGATTCATCTTGGTTTCCCACTTTGAATCATTTCCTATAGTGTCCAATTGGGGCGTGGCTGGTGAGGCCATGAACCATCTGGTCTATAAGCGATGAGGAGTGTCCTACGTTCTTTAGCCATGTCCCACCATTTAAATGTGATAAAACCATGTGTTTGGCCTTAGTGTGGTCTTGTCTTCTGACCAACCATCTAGAGTATATGAAGTGTTGGCCAATATATTGAGAGAGCCAGAACTGGTTAGCCCAGTCACTCATTATGGAGTCTGTGATCTGCTTTGTGGAGAAAGCAATGATCCACGCTGGAGTCCTTCCAGCCTCAATTTTAGTAGAGGTGGCAAGGTGATGTACTGCATAGTGAGGTTTGAACACATAGTTCTCGCAATCTGGGACATGGTGTAAGAAGATTCTGTGGTTGGTGTTCTCCTCCATCCAGAGGGAGAGTATGCCAAGTGGATAGACAGATCCAACATGTGGTGTAATACATATGTTGAGTCCGAATAGATGTGAATCTCATCGATATTACTAATGGAGTCGAATGAATCTGAGAGGGCATTGAGGGCCCCTCTGATGGCATTTGTTTCTGCATCACTAGAAATTGCAAGTCCACCAGACCTGAAGTTCTCAATATAGTGGTCTGAGTGCCAGGTGTGCTGTGCTGCAACAGCTTGATATCCAGTACTTAGAAGGGGGACAGATGCATTAGTGACAATTGTGATGCAGGAGTCAGAGGTGGCGGAGTGTGCAAATGACTGTTTGAGGGTCATGAGATGAGCTTCTCTTGCTTTGACTCTGTCTTTGGCAGTCTTGCCTTGGATCAGAATGATATGCCAAGGGCCACACCACTGTTGATGATGCCCATACCCTGTGTTTCACACCTCTGTCAAGGGCACCTGCACATCACACCATGCCCCCATCCAGACCCCACCCACTGTTAACACCTCCTCAACCCGCCATGTCACACCCTCACCACCCATGTGTGCCTTTCTCCTCAACCTGCCATGTCATACTCTCACCACCCATATGTGCTCTCATCTACACCCCATCCAGTGTCAACATCTCCCCAATCCACCATGTCACACACTCACCCACACTCACTGACAAGATGAGCAAATCAAGTCATGGCATGCAGGTAGCCAAGGTGAGGAGCAGCATGCAGGAAGAGGTAGATTTGTGCATGGTGCATGGCAGTGAGATGAGTCGCAGTGCATGTGCATGGTCTGACCATTCCAAAATTTAACCTTTGTCTTACTAGATGTTGTACCCCATGCAGCGATACCCCTTTAACTAAACTCTGTCCCCAACTCACAACCAATACCCTTCCTCTTTTATACACTGTTTTGGGAATGTAGGGCATGGGCCCCTCTTTGTACTTGTAGATTTGTGTAACATATACAATATACATACATACATATTTTAAACACCCCACTTCAAACTGACTTATTGTGACAATAATTCAATGAAACTATGCCCTATTAGTGAGCCATGAGGCTACAATATCTCATTATAGCACTATAGTACTCTTGGATTATTTTGCTATGGTACTATAGTGCTCTTGGACTATTTTGCTATAGCATGCTATATTCTGCTATTGTTATGGAACAGCCTCTTGTCTTATTTTATCTCATCTTATCAACTATGCCTCTCATCTTATTAAACAAACTATCTATCCTTTTCCATCCCATTATTGTTTGGTCTTGTGAACAATATTATAAAGTTCAAGAGTGGGCACATGTCTAACATGTATTTACCACACCAATCAGACACTTCCCCATATGGTTATCTTTTCACACCTTATCTCTTACTCTGATTGGATGATCTTTACTTTCTAATATACTTAGGATTTCCACTTGACTGTGGTGATATCTAAAATCAATATAAACTGGCACTTTCCTCCATCATTCTCTCTCTCTCTCTCTCTAAGCTTATCTATGTGTGAGCCCACAACGCTTGATTCTTGGCATAGTCTTTGGATTATTCTTTAAAAAGATAGTTAAGTGGTTGCCCTAACAGCTATAGTACCACACAAAACTACATATTTTGATGTGTTTGCTACGGCTTGCTACACCCAAAATCAGAGTTTGTTGATGAGTCTCATGATGTGGCAGTCTCATGAAGCACTATTGCCCTCACCATGTGGATATCGCGATGTATTGCACCTTCCAGATTGCATTGTGGACTATTGTGAAGGAGCTTGATCAATAGCTGCACATGGTGTTGAAGGGACAGCCGAGACAGTAGGCAGGTGGATGAATGAATGAATAGACAGATGAGGTACACTGTTAGGACAACCACTTAACTATCTTCTCAAAGCATAATCCAAAGACTATGCCAAGAATCAAGCATTGTGGGCTCACACATAGATAAGCTTAGAGAGAGAGAGGATGATGGAGGAA
>Ga0307516_10000051_pt1 | contig 129126 bp, 125 predicted proteins | sample 19_EM_MG_FD_203310 | JGI IMG/M metagenome (GOLD analysis project Ga0307516, IMG submission 203310) | Populus trichocarpa ectomycorrhiza microbial communities from riparian zone in the Pacific Northwest, United States - 19_EM | ecosystem: Host-associated > Plants > Roots > Unclassified... | reverse complement strand
TCAGGCTCGTCTGCCGGTTCGAATACTCAAGCGAAGAGTTCCACATGTCGCGGAGGTGGACCGCCTGGTAGGTCGCGCCCGTCGGCCACATCCGGAAGATCAGCGCCTCGTCGGGCTCGATCTCGAAAATCGTGAAGGTCATGTAGCGCCCCTTCGCGCCGCCTTGCGCGAAGGTGTCGACGAGCGGCGGGATCCGGTTCACCGGGGTTTTCACGTCGGGCTGGCCGATCATCATCTGATGCAGCGTGGCCCAGGCCTCGACCTCCTGGAGCAGCTTCTCGCCGGCCGTGCGGAACCGCTCGGAGAGGTCTGTCCCGGTCACGGCCGGCCGCAGCGCGCCCTCGAAGCCCACCCTGTCGATGTGCACCTCGCCGGGCGTTTCCACCGCCCAGTCGCTGTAGACCTGCCGGACCAGCACCTGGGCGCCGTCAGCCGGGTTCTCGATCCAGTTCCGACCGACGGGCTGTGGGGAAAGGTTGATCTCGAACGATCCGTCGTCGTCCAACTTCAGGTCCTCGAAACCCAGAAAGGACGCCGAACGCCCGGGCGCGCTCTTGGTCGGCCTGCCGGCGTAGGTCTGAACGTCCAGCCTACGCTCGGTCCGGATGCGGCCCCAGATGCGGTAGGTCTCGCCGCCGCGGATGCGGCAGGACAGGTAACGTTGGTCCGGATTGTCCGCGCCGCAGAGCAGCCTGGCGTCGTGGACATGGAAGATGGGGAAGTCGGGATCGTGGATCACCTGCGTCTCCAGCGCCTTGACGAGGACCGCGGTGATCATCGCAAAGCCGCTCGCGCGGTTCTGCGGGTCTGAATAGTACGGGTGCGCCTGCACGTATTCAGCCGCCTTGCCGAGCGAGGCGCAGAGGTCCGCCCACCCCTCCTTCAGCCCCGCGCCGGGATTATCGACGCCCGCCAAGGTCTCGCTGCTCGCCACGTGTTTCGCTCCCATTCCGAACGCCAGCGCCGCGCCGATGAGCGCAAGCCTGTCGCGCGCCGTGATCATTGCACCTGAGCTCGCCGTTCCACGAGGCCGCGACGCCCGCAGCCCGGACTAGGCGCGGACCCGCGGCCAGACCAGGTCCGGATAGCGGTCGTGATAGAAGGCGAACCGCTGCTTCAGGTCCTCGGCGTCGACGCCGTACTGCTCCGGAGAGTATTTGCGGGCGCCCTGGCGTTCGGCGGAGTTCTCGTTCCACCACTTCGACATGCGTTGGGCGGCTAGGTCGGAGAGGTGATCGCCGAGCCAGGCGTAGAACTTTCGGATCTGGCCCATGGCGTCGGCCTGCATGTCGTAGAAGCCGATGTCGAAGAAGCGGTCCTCGTGCTGGTCCCGGAAGGCCATCAGCCGCCGCAGGCACTCGACGCGCACGTCCGCCAGGTGCCGGCCGATATAGGGCTCGTCCGGCTCGGCGGTCATCGGCGTGTAGTGGGACGAGAACAGCGCCGCCTCGGACGGGATCATCGCGTCGACATTGCGGTGGGTCTGGACGAAGCGGGCGTCCGGATAGACCCGGCCAAGCTCGAAGATGCCGTGCATGTGCGGCGGGCTGCGGATGAACCACTTCTTCGGTCCCTCCTGCCACTGCAGCATCTGCAGGATCCGCTTGTGGTAGTTGTAGGCCGGCGTCATGTCGCAGGCGAACAGCCAGGTGCTGTAGGACGGAACCCGTCCCCAGGCCTCGAACAGCTGCGAGCGGAAGTCGAACGCCAGCAAGAAGACGCACTCGGTCGGTCCGGCGCCGTCCGCGTTGACCGGCGTCTTGTCCATGGAGTCGGGGAACTCACGACGCCGCGCCTCGTGCTCGGCCCTGGCCTTGGCGATCCGCGGGTCCTCCTTCCCAGGGACCCTCCCTTCCGGCAGGGCCGGCTCCATCGCCTCGAACGAACGCAGCACCCGCCGGTCGGGGTCCTGGGCCATGACGAAGCCGAGAGCGTTCGATCCCGTCCGGCCAAGGCCGACGCCGACGACTGGCGAGACGATCTGCTCCCTGGCGATCTCGGGATGCTCGGCCCAGGCCTTCTCGAACTTCAGTCGCTGGACGAGCTGTTCGACGATCCGCTCGGAGTTCTTCTCCACGCCGAACGCATTCAGCGCCGCCTCTTCGTTGAGCGCCTTGACCAGCACGCCCAGGCCCTCCTGCCAGGTGTCCGGCCCGAAGTCCGAAAGGCCCGTGCGCCCCTTCGCCACGTCAACGAGCTTGTCGAAATCAAGCGGGCCTTTGCTCTGCGCCATCAGGACTTTCCTCCAGTTTGCTGACCTGCGGCCCAGGAGCCGAGGGTTCTCTCAGTGTCGCCCTTGACCGGCCGCTGGCCGTTGGGAGTGGCGTAGGCGGGGCCGCCCATGGTGTTCACGCGCCCGCCCTCGACGAAGAGGGTCTGTCCGGTCGTGTAGGTGGAGGCGTCGGACGCCAGGAAGAGCGCCGCGCCAAAATACTCGTGGGCCGCGCCGACCCGGCCGAGCGGCACGCCGGGGATGGCGCCGGCGATCGGCCCGGTGGCCACGGCAGCGCTCATCCCCTCCGGGGTCGTGGCGCCGGCGCACAGCGAATTCACGCGAATCTCCGAGGCCAGCTCCTTGGCCAGGTAGCGGGTCTGGGCGTTGCGCTGCGCCAGCACGACGTTGGCGCCGAAGGCGGCATAGGCCTGCGCCACGTGGGCGCCGATCCCGGGGCCCGTCCCGGTGACGATAGCGGTCTTCCCGTCCAGGTTGAACCGGTCAAAGATTTCTTCGCGACTGGGAAACTCGGGCATCGAAACACCTCCTCCAACTCGCACTCGAGTTAGGCGACGGCTTGATCGGCGGCCCGACCTTCAACCTGCGCCTTGTACCGATATGCGGCACGGTGTGCTGTTAATAGGTACGGTATCGCGATGGCATCGCTCACGCAAGACCGCGTTGTCCCACGGGTCGGAGTCAGTGCGGTCCGGCCGTGAGGGACGCGTCACGCATCTCGGCGATCAGCCTGAGGAACGGGCAGGCATCCTGCGAGACCCATCCCAGGAACGGAGCCACCAACATCACTTGTGATGACGCGGGGCTGTGAAGGCCCCGATGCGGCCTCGCCGTTCAGCGCCTGGACAAGAACCTCGAACGGTCGGCGGAAGTCGTCGCAGCCGGTCGCCCGGCGCGCTTCGGCCATGAGCGACCCGACGTCGACATAGGGTCCGCCCGCCCTCGCTCACACGAAGCTCCCGGAACCGCCGTTGATGGAGAACGTGACGCCGGTCATGTAGCCCGCGAGCGGACTGCAGAGGAATGCGGCCATCGCGGCGATGTCCCGCGGACGGCCGACCCGTGGGACGGACTGCGGGCTCATCTGAAGGTACTTCCGCTCGAGTTCGGCCATGTCGCCCTCCCAGTTCATCTGCTTGGAAAGCACCCGGAGATACTCCTCGATGGCCGGGGTCATGATGAGGCCAGGCATGATGCCGTTGGAGGTCGCGCCGTATTTTCCGACGCTTTTGGCGATGTCGGCGGTGAGCTTGTTCATGGCCGCTTTGACGCTGCCATACTCCGACAATATGCCGGCGACCCTGGAGCCGCCGGTCGAGATCTGGATGAAGCGGCCCCAGCCGCTCTTCTGGATACAAGGCAGAAAGGCCTTCGACATCCGCAGGGCTGACATGAAGTTGACCTGGAAGCTATCGACCCAGACCTGGTCAGGAATATCGCTCCAGACCGGGTTGTCCTTGAGCAGGGCTATGCCGGCGTTGTTGATGACGATCTCCACCGCGCCGAGGCCAGCGATGGCAAGCGCCGCGACCGCGTCGCAGCCCTCCGCGGTCGCCAAGTCTCCGATCGTGACGATCGCCTTCACGCCCTGGGCCTCGACCGCGTGAGCGGTCTCCTCCGCACGGACCTTGTTCCGCCCGTGAACCGCGACGTTGCAGCCTTCCGCGGCCAGCTCCAGCGCAATGGCGCGGCCGATACCTGAGCTGCTTCCGCTGACGAAGGCGCATCTGCCTCTTATGCCCAGATCCATGTTCCCTCCTCACCCCTCGTGGTCTTGATCCCACCAGACGCCAGCGGAGCCTTGAAACGCGGCGACGCCCGTCTCCACGAAACTTGCCCGCCTCCTTCGGCCATCCGCCCACCCTGGTTGGAGGAGGGCGCCGGCCGCCTTGAGCGATTGGGACGGTAAAACGGTCCGCTACTGTCGCTCCAACCGTTGTATACAACGACTGAAGGCATTGTCAGGGTCTTGTTACGTCAACCCGCGGCGCTCACCGCCCGGACGCCATACGGAATAAAGTCGGCCTGATAGACGATCCCGGGATCCGCCGCGACCACGTATGGAATGGCGTTGAGGGCATGCAGGGCGGTGAGGGCCAGACCATTGGGCTCGGTCTTCGTCGTGAAGTTCACCTTGAATTCGCACTCAAAGCTCGGCGAGCCCTCCACCGAGACGCGATAGGCGACGACGCGGGCCGTTCCGTTGGGGTAGTGCGGCGGCGCCGGCCAATCGGCGGGGACGTCGGCGATATCCATCCAGTTGATGTGCTCCAGGAACAGCCTGTCCTCGCCGCCGACGACGCCGATAAGCTGAAACCACATCGCGGAGACCGTGCCCTTGTCGATCCGGCCGATCGCCGTATCGATGTCCCGGGACGCTGGCGCGGTCCGATACGCCGTGCGGAAGGAATCGATCGTGAGGCCCAGCGCCCGCGCGGTGTCCGCAAGCGTTCCGATCCACACCTCGCGCATGATGGCGTCCTCACGGCCCGACGAAGGCGCGTCCATCGGCATGCCGAAGCCGAGGTCGCGCCGAAGCGTTCGCTCGTCGGGATAGGTGCTGTAGTCGGAAAATTCCTGCAGGCGCACGCGGTCGACGCGATGGGCGACGGTGAGGCAGGTGAGCGCAAGGTGGCTCGTGGCAAAGCCGGGCTCCAGGCCAGTGGAAAAGATCGACGCCCCGCCGCGACGGCACGCCGCCTCGATGACCTCGCGCAGCTCGGCCCCTGTCGCCGCGGGCGCCATGATGGGGCTGATGCTCGTCGTGACGACGTTCGTGCCGATTTCGAGGAAGCGGGCCACCTCGCGCGCGACGTCCGCCCGCCGGGCCACGCCATTGGCGAAATATGCGAGGACATCGGGTTTGAGGGAGAGGAGGGACTCCACGTCCTGCGTTGTCGTGACGCCGACCGGCGGACGGCCGACGAGCGCCCCGGAATCCAGGCCCGCCTTATCGGGGCTTCGGACATAGTGCCCGACCAGCTCGAACTCCGGACGGTCGAGAATGCAGTTCAACGCAGGCTTGCCGACCGCCCCCGTGCCCCAGAGAACCATGCGATAGCGCTTCATGCGTTTTCCTCCCGGCGAGTCCGTTGATGGTATCTGGTACGCGAGGTTCGGGAATTTGCGGTCTAGCGTGCGTCCATCACCGGCTTGAACCGCGCCGCGTAGAAGGAAAACCGCTCCCGGAGCTCGTTTGCATCGAGGCCGAAGTCCTCGGCGCGGCGGCGCAGGGCCGGCGTCCGGGTCTCGGCGTTGGTCTTCCACCACTCCACCATCCGCCGCTCGGCCTCGGCGCTGAGCGTCTCGCCCAGCCAGTCGTAGAGCCGCCTGATCACCTCGATCGGCCGCCTTTGCATCTCCATGAACCCGATGTCGAAGAAGCGGTCCTCGTTTCCGGCGTCCCTGAAGGCGATCAGCCGGCGCAGGGACGTCTCCCAGATATGGGATTGATGCTGCGCCATATAGGCGGGGTCGGGCTCGTTCGTGTTCCGCGACGAGAGCAACACGGTCAGGGCGATGGCCGAGGGGATCACCTCGGCGATGTCGCGGTGGGTCATGATGAACCGGGCGCCCGGGTAGGTGCGGTCCAGTTCCCCGATGCCGGCCATGTGACCCGGCGAACGCAGCCACCACCGCCTCGGGGGACATCGCCATTGCAGCAACTGCAGCACGCGGCGGTGATACTGGTAGGCCGGCTCCATATCGCCCGCCAACAACCAATCGGAGTAGCTGGGCATTCGCCCTATGGTCTGGAACCACGGCGAGCGGAAATCGAGCGCCAGAATGGGAAGACACTCCATGGGTCCCGTCGCCGAAGACGGCAGCATGGAGGCGTACTCCGGAAGCGCCTGCAGCATGCTGGCGATCCTGGCTTCGGAGGCGGCGATGCGCGGGTCGGTGTGCTCGGTGGCGGTTTCGGGCGGCGGACAGAGCTGGTCCGCCTCCCAGGTCCGCAGATACCGACGCTCTGGATCGAGCGCCAGCAGGTTGCCCAGGGCCGTGGAGCCCGTCCGGGGCAGGCCAAGCACGACCAGCGAGGCGTTGACCTGTTGCTCGCCGATCTCAGAGTGTCGACTGAACCAGTCTTCGATCTCGAGGCGATTGGCCAGCAGGGACGTCAGCCGGCTGCTGGTGGCCTTTTCTCCTGAGGGACTGAGCGCAGCCTCCTCGGACAAGGAGCGGACCAGCACATCCAGCCCTTCCCGCCAGGTGTCGGCGCCGAAGTTGCTAAATCCGGTCCGCGCGCAGGCGGCCTCAACCAGTTCTTGAACGTCCATGACGACCTCCCGAAAGGTCAGACTGGATCGATGTAGCGGACCGACAGCTTCCAGCCATCGGGCGTACGTACGAACTGGTCGTTGTATATTTTGCAGCCCGGCTCGGCTTTGGTCCGCACGTCCTGGTAGAAGAACAAGTAGCTCTTCGCGGCTGCGGTGTCGCCGTTCACCGTGATGGCGCTGGTGGGAACGCTGTGAACGGAATGCGCTCCCATGACCCCCGCGGCGCGTCCGGCATCCATGACCGCGCGAAAACCTGCCCGCCCCATGATGGGAGGACGTTCGGGGTTCGCCCTGTTCTCCCAGCGCACATCTTCCGCAAGGGCCGAGAGGAACGCCTCCGAGTTTCCGTCGTCAGCATGGATCGCAAGCTTCGCTATCACGTTGCGGATCTCAACCTCATCCGCCATCCGGTGGATCCGATCCTCGTCGACCATCTGCGCCCTCCTTGCACGCCGGCTCGGTCCGACGCCCACTAATGTATACAATGGCGATTGCGCCCGTCCAGCGACAGGAGCGGCGTACGCCCAGCCTGGCGTCACTGCAGACCAACTTCACCCTTGCGGAGCAGGGGCCGTCCACAGATGACAGCACCGCCACACAGCCCCTGAAAATCGGCTCTGAACGCACACGTTGCGGATAACGCGCGGATAGTGCGCGCGAATCCACGTTGAAAGCGACACTACGCCGGTGTTTTCCGCGCGACCTCGCACTGAAACCGCCCTGTTTTGCCCGCCCGTCTCTGGAGACGCGATGCGGGTTGCGGTTTCGTGCGCAGATTCCCTGTTACCCCCGGAAAAATCCCGTCAAACAACAAAATCGACGACGTCAGCCAGCGTCATCGGCGGGGATTTTCACACCGCACTCAGCGCCCTAGCCGTTCAGCGAGCGCCGAACCTTCCTTTCGCAACAGGGAATATGCAGGGAATCCCTTGCAGGCATTGGCCTCTCGATGAGTCAGCCGAAATACGTTCCATGCCGGTCGGATTTTTCGATTGACCCGCAAGCCGCCTGGTTCGCGAGAGCCGCATCGACCACGAAAAGCATCCCACGCCGAAGAGACTTGAAATGGTCGAGGACGCTCTGCTCGACTGCACGGAGAAGGTCGACCTCGTCATCGACGTGTTCGGCGGCAGCGGCACAACGCTGATGGCAGCCGAGCGCACCGGACGACGGGCGCGTATACTCAAGATCGATCCTGGATACGTCGATGTGATCATCGAGCGGGTTCCAGTCCTCGATCGGGACCCTCGAGGCCGGGTGGAAGGTGGCGTCGATCATCAGCGCCGCGTTGTTCACCAGGATGTCGACGCCGCCGAACGCCGCCGTGGCGGTGCGCGCCATCTGGGCCACCGTCACGGGATCGGTGATGTCGACGCCGCAGGCGACCGCCTGGCCGCCGGCGGCCTTGATCTCTTCGGCCACCGCCCCGGCGCCCGAGGCGTTGAGATCGGCGACCACCACGGCGGCGCCCGCCTTGGCCAGGCCCATCGCATAGGCCCGGCCAATGCTGTTGCCGCGACCGCCGGCGCCGGTGATGACCGCCGCCTTGCCGTCCAGCCTGAAGGCGTCGATCGTGAAGGTCATGCCAAGACGCCTGAAGTGGGGCGGCCTCAACCGGCCGTGATGCCCCGGTCGATATTGATGCAGGCGCCGTGGTAGCCAGCGGCCGCCGGAGAGGCGAGGAAGGCGATCATCTCGGCCACGTCGTCGACCTCGACCAGGCCGCGCAGGCCCATGTAGCGCTGGATCAGCGCCATGTCCGCGCCCTCAGGGATCTTCATATTGACGCCGATATTGGTCTGCATGCCGCCGGGCGCGACCGCATTGAAGCGGATCGGCTTGTGCATGTACTCCATGGCGAGCGCCTTGGTCAGGCTCGTCAGCCCCGCCTTGCTGGCGCAATAGGCGGCCGCATAGGCCTCGCCGACGAAGGCCGCGGAGGAGGTGACGTTCACCACTGCGCCGTTCGCCTCCAGCAGGTGCGGGATCGCCGCCTGCATCAGGAAAAAGGGGGCGCTCAGGTTGACGGCCAGGGTCTTTTCCCACTGAGAGGTCGGCATTTCCGGCGCATTCGCGAAGAAGATGACACCCGCCACATTGCACAGCGCATCCAGCCGGCCCAACGCCTCGACCGCCTGGGCCACCGCCTTGGCGCTGTTTTCCGGGACCGCGAGATCCGTGGCGTGGACGTGGGCCTTCACGCCGAGGGCCCGCACCTCATGGGCCGCTTCCTCAAGGCCCGCCGCATTCACGTCGACGAGGCAGACATCCGCGCCGGCGCGCCCGAGCGCGCGGGCCGTGGCGCGCCCCAATCCCGACGCGGCGCCCGTCACCAGCGCCGCCTTGCCCTTCATGTCGCTCGCCGTCGGCATATGAGCCACTCCCATCGATCTTCGCTGCGGCGACTTACTGCGCCCCGTCCGACTTAGCCAGATTCACCCAGATGCGCCTTGCCGCCCAGGCCGATGAAGTTGGACCTGGCGGGACTTGCTGGCGCACTCATCCCGGTTTCAGGCCTTTTGCTGGGTTTCCCGGTAGCGCTTGCTCGCCTCCATGACGGTCTGCTGCACGAACGACGCCATCGGCCAGCCGGCGCCGATCGCGTATTGCAACACGAATTCCTCCAGCTCCTCCGGCGTGGCGTCGCCGCTCGCCAGAGCCCCCCACACGTGGCTCTGGATCGGAATCACGGACGCTGAATCCGCGACGCCGACGAGGGTGACCCACCGGCGCGCACGCTGGTCGAGGCCAGGCCTCATCCACATCTCGCCGAAGACGAAGCCGCGAATGCCGCCAACGAAATAGGCGGTGGCCTTTGGCGGCGGGGGGGTGGTCATGATGGTCTGGTAGTTTGCGCCGCCTTCGTCCAGGCGGACCTCCGGATCCCAGGGCTCGGCCCGGATCGGCGCATAGGGCGCGGGCGGCAGACCGAGCTCGGTCGCGACGCGGGTGATGCAGGCCTCGAAGAAGCGCGCCTTCAACCAGCCCTCATAGACCGCGAAATGGAGCACGGCTTCGCGCAACTCCCCCAGGGTCACGTCGCCCTGCTTGAGCGCGCCGCGGATATAGCCTTCCAGGATCTCCGGCTCGCGTCCCGCGCCGGCGGCTCCGGCGATGGCGATCCAGTAACGGGAGCGGCGGTCGAGACCGGGCCGCGTCCAGACTTCGGCGAACACATAGTCGCGCCAGCTCGCTTCGTAGATCGTCGTCGGCTCGGCGGGGCGCGCGCCGAGGAGCTCGGTTTGGTTCTGAACGCCCCTCAGGGTGCGCTCCTTGGGATCAATCAGGCTCATCGCGCGTCCTCCATTCAATTTGCTTCCTTGTGCCGTCTGGAAGCTCGCTGGAGCCGATCTTATGCTCCATCGCCTTCTCCCTCCCGGCCGCTCGTCCAAGCCAGAGGCGGATGAGCGGCTCGACCCCTTAGGGGCTACTCATTTTCGCTTTCATTCGCAGATGCAAGGTATTTTTCCCTTTATAGAGTACCCTTTTATCGCGGAAACACCGGCTGTAGAACGGCCTCTCGTGTTTCGGAGACCTCATGACGAACATTCGGACCCGAGCCACCATGGAGTCCGCCGCCGTCCAGTTGCGCGCCATCGTGCTGGCCGCCGAGGAAGGCGTCTTTCTGGGTAGCGAGGAGGCCTTGGTCGCGACGCTGGGCGTCTCACGCGCCACCGTCCGCCAGGTCGCCCGCCTGCTCGAGCGGGAAGGGCTGATCCGGGTCCGACGCGGCATCAACGGCGGCTATTTCGGCGCGCGTCCGGACGTACACACCATCGAGGCGACCGTCGCCGCCTATCTCGACACCCTCGACATGGACGCCGAAGACGTCGCCGTGGTCGCTTCGGTGCTCTGGATCGAGGTGGTGCGCAAAGCGGCGAGCCTGCGGACAGATGCGGCCAGGGCCACGGCCGCACGCCTCCAGGCCAAGGTGGCGGCGATAAGGCCAAGCACCTCCTTCAACGACCTCATGCGGATTGAGCAGGAGAGCCGGTCGGCGATCTTCGCGCTCGTCAAGGGCCGCTACATCGAGCTCATATTTCAGATCAACGCCGCCTTTGCGACCCGGCGTTTTCCCATGATGTCCGGAAGCGAGGACACCGTGGTCCATGTCGCGTTCGTGCGCGATTGGAAAAGCGCCAAGCTGATGGAGCTCACGGCCATCACGGACGGCGACCCGGACCTGGGCATGATGGCGGCGCGCCACAGCCGCAATCTTTGGCACAGGCGCGTTTTCGGGGCCGGCGAGCATCGTGACGGCGCGGCGGCGGCGATGCGCATTGAGAGATCCTCGCCCTAGCTCGCCGCCTTACGCAATGCGGCGACTTGTTGTGGCGTGATGATCGAGGGTTTGGCGCCGAAGCGGGTCGTGACGTAGTTGGCGACGGCGGCGATCTCATCGTCGGTGTAAGCGCGGCCAAAGGCGGGCATGTAGCTTGGCCCGTTCATGGTGCGTCGGTTGGCGCCAGAGATAACCACCTGCGCAACATTGGTGGCGGTGGGGTCGTTCACCGCCCGATCGCCCGTGAGCGTGGCCCAGGGGGTGAGCGAGCCCTGGCCAGTCCAGCTGTGGCAGCTGGCGCAAGCGCCCTCGAAGATGCGCTTGCCCTTCGGATTACTCGCATCGGCGACCCCCAGTTTGGGCGCGGCAGGCGCGGGGCGGACGACTGGCGCGGGGTGGTCGGGACTGGCGATGGCCGGGATGGTCCGAAGATAGGCCACCAGGGCGGGGGCCGTCGGCGGATCAACGGATCGGCCGGCGGCTGTGGCCGCCGTCGAAGCAGCCTGAGGCCTGATGCGGGTGAGCGCCTACACCCCGTCGAAACCGTTGACTGTGCCTTAAATAAACGTTTATTTAAGTTCAACCTGGAGCCGACGCCGCGCCGGAGGCAATGCTTGAACCCCCACGAAGTCACACACGCATGAAGCCTGCGATCGATAGCCGCGCAGCCCTGATGGCGGCTGCTCGAGAGCTGCTGACGGAGAATGGCGGGTCCCGCTTCTCACTGGCGGAGGTGGCGGCCCGATCCGGCAAGAACATCGCGCTTGTCAGCTACCACTTCGGCGGCAAGGAGCAGATGCTGCTCGCCATCGCGACGGAGGACGAGATCGCCGTCACGCAGCCGCTGCATGCGCTGCTGGCTGCGGATCTGCCGGCCCTGGTGAAGCTCGAGCGGCACCTGAGGGGCATGGTAGAGTTGCATGCGCGACGGCCCTACTTCAACGCCCTCATTCATGAACTCCTTCGGCGAAGCGACGCGGCGACTCGAGAACTGATCGTCGAAAAGATGATCCGCCCGGTGGTGGCGTTCCAGAAGGCTCTGCTCGAACAGGGTCAGGCGGAGGGGGTGTTTCGCCCGATCGACCCCTTCGCCTTCTATCTCAACGTCGTCGGCGGCGTGGACATGCTGTTCGCGGCCCAGGCCACCGTGGAGCTCGGCTTCGGCGAGCGCAGCGACGATTCCGCTCTGCGGGAGCGGTTCGTGCGCGCGACCTTGGCGCTGGTTCTCGACGGCATGCGCGCCCCGCTCCCCCATGGAGGGCCCGAATAGATGTCACCAGACCCCCGCACGCCCGTCCTGATCGGTGTCGGCCAAGTGGTGAATCACTGGGACGGCGCCGACGCCGCCCAGGCGCCCAGTCCCGCGAGCCTCAGGTTGGCCGCAGCGCAGGCTGCGCTGGCCGACACCGGCGCAGCCGAGCGCGTCGCCGGCGCCCTCGACGTCGTGGCGATCGTGCGCGAAAACGTCGATTCCGTCGCCGGCCGGACCGCGCCCTTCCCATCTGAAAGCAACCCGCCAAGGGCCCTGGCCGCCGACCTCGGCCTCAGCGTTCGCCGGGCCGTCTATTCGGGGGTCGGCGGCCACGAACCGCAGGCGCTCGTGAACGAATTCGCCGAGGCGATCTTCGCCGGGGAAGCGACCGCCGTCCTGCTCGCCGGCGCGGAGGCCGTCGGCGCGATGAAGGCGGCGGCCCGCCGTCGCCTCAAGCTCGACTGGAGCCGCGCAGTGGACGGGGAGATGGAGGACCGCGGCCTCGGCCCTCCCCTGTTGTCGGCCTACGAAATCACCAACGGCCTGGGCCCTCCGACGCAGACCTATCCCTTGATCGAGCACGCCCTTCGCACCCGCTTCGGACACAGCCGCGACGAATACCGTCGCATCATGTCCGAATTGCTGGCTGGCTTTTCGAAGGTGGCGGCCGCCAACCCGTTCGCACAGTTCCCGGTGGACCGGAGCGCCGCCTTCCTGGCGACCCCGTCGGCGGAGAACTATCCGGTGGCGGACCCCTACCTGAAGTGGCACGTCGCCCAGGACGCGGTGAACCAGGGCGCGGCGGTGGTGCTGACCTCGCTCGGCGAAGCTCACCGTCTGGGCGTCCCCGAAGACCGGCTGGTCTATCTGCACGGCTACGCCGAGGTCACAGACCGGTTCGTGTCCGAGCGACCCGATCTGTCGAGATCCAGGGCGATGAAGGGCGTGCTGACCCGCGCCATCGAGAACGCCAGGGTCTCGGCGGCGGAGATCGCGCACCTCGACCTCTACAGCTGCTTCCCCTGCGCCGTCTTCATCGCGGCCGAAGCGCTCGGCCTCGACTGGCGTGAACGGACCCTCACGGTGACGGGCGGCCTGCCGTTCTTCGGCGGGCCGGGAAACAACTATTCGATGCATGCTATCGCCAGCCTTGTGGAGCGGCTCCGACAGGATCGGGGCGCCTTCGGCCTCGTGCTGGCGAATGGCGGCTTCCTGTCCAAGGAGGCGGCCGGCGTCTATTCGACCAGGCCTGTCGAGGCGTGGCGGCCCACGTCGAGCGCCGACCTGCAGGCGGCCATCGACGCGCAGCCCGCCCCGCCGCTCGGCGCCGAGACCACGGACGCGACGATCGAATCCTTCACCGTCACCTACGCCAAGGGCTCGCCGCAGCGCGGGGTCATTGTGGCGAAGGCCGGCGACCAGCGGATCCTGGCGCGGGCCCACAGCGGGCACCGCGCCACCTTGCACGCCCTGGCCAAGGACGACCCCATCGGACAGACGGTGCGCGTGCGGAACGACGGCGCGAACTACATCTGCGCGTCGGACGCCGTCGGGACGCCCGCCGCCGGACGCTTCCTGGAGCGCAGGTTCAAGTACGTCCGGGCGGAACGCAGGGACCACGTCCTCGAGATCACGCTCGACCGCCCGGACCAGATGAACGCGCTGCACAGCGCCGCCCACTTCGAGCTGCACGAGATCTTCGACGCGTTCGAGGGGGATCGGGAGCTCTGGATCGCCATCATCACCGGCGCCGGCGAGGGGGCGTTCTGCAGCGGCAACGACCTCAAGGCCACGGCGGCGGGCGGGGACATGACCACCCCCGGTTCCGGATTCGGCGGCCTCTGCAGTCGTTTCGACCGGGAGAAGCCGATCATCGCGGCGGTCAACGGGGTCGCGATGGGCGGCGGCCTGGAGATCGTGCTGGCCTGCGACCTCGCGGTCGCCGACGAAGCCGCGAAGTTCGCCCTTCCCGAGGTCCGGGTCGGGCTTTTCGCCGCTGCGGGCGGGGTGCAGCGGCTCACCCGCCAGATCGGCCGCAAGGCCGCGATGGAGCTGATCCTCACGGGCCGCACGTTCCCCGCCGAACGCGCGCTGGAGCTCGGGATCGTCAACGCCGTGGCGCCGGGCGGTCACAGCCTGCAGATGGCCCGCGAGCTGGCGGACGCTGTCGTCGCCAACTCCCCGTCTGCTGTGCGCGCCTCGAAAGCGGCCCTCAACAAGCTTGAGGAGATCGAGTCGCTCAAGGCGGCCATGGCGGCGAATGGTCCGATCTTCGGCCGCCTCATGCGCACGCAGGATTTCAAGGAAGGCGTCAGCGCCTTTGTCGAGAAGCGCCCCCCGCAATGGAGCAACCGTTGAGCCTGTCCAGCCCCGCACCCATGCTTGAAGGCGTCCGCGTCGTCGACCTGACCAGCATCGTCTTCGGCCCCTATTGCACCCAGATCCTCGCCGAGCTCGGGGCGGAGGTGATCAAGGTCGAACCTCCGACGGGCGACCAGTTTCGCTATTCCAGCAAGGCGGCGAAGACCCCTGGAATGAGCCCCGGGCATATGAGCATCAACCGCGGGAAGCGTTCTGTGATGCTCGATCTGAAGCAGCCCGCGGATCTTGAGCAGATCCGGGAGTTGATCGCGGATGCGGATGTATTCATCCACAATGTGCGCCTCAAGGCCATCGAGCGGCTCGGGCTGGGTTTCGCGGCGGTCAAGGCGCTCAAGCCCGACATCATCTACGTGCATTGCGTGGGGTTCGGCTCCGACGGGCCCTACAGCGATCTGCAGGCCTATGACGACGTCATCCAGGCGGCGAGCGGCACGGCGACGCTGGCCTCGCGCGTCGATGGCGATCCCCGCCCTCGCTACATTCCGTCCCTGATCGCCGACAAGGTCGCCGGGCTGCATGGCGCCTACGCGGTCATGGCCGCCGCCATCCACCGCCTGCGGACCGGCGAGGGACAGTTCATTGAAGTGCCGATGTTCGAGACCTTCACGCATTTCATGCTGAAAGAGCACCTTGGGGGACAGACCTTCGATCCGCCGGTTGGTCCGGTGGGCTATGCTCGCCAACTCGATCCTCACCGCCAGCCATTCCCGACCGCCGATGGCCACATCTGCATCGTCGCCTACACCGACGAGTCCTGGGCGAGCGTCTTCGCCGTCCTGGACGCCCCGGAGGTCCTGGAGCAGGAGCGTTTCGCCACCCGGAGCCTCAGGGCCCGGAACGTGACGGCCCTGTACCAGGAGATGGCTGCGCTGACGCCACGGCGGACAACAGAGGCGTGGCTGGAGAGGTGCCATGCCGCGTCCCTCCCGGCTCTGCCGGTGCGCGACATTGCGGAGATCCGCGACGATCCGCACCTCCAGGCCGTGGGATTCTTCATGGCGCAGGAGCACCCGACGGAGGGACGCTATGTGCAGATGAAGGCGCCGGTGACCTTCGGCGCGGCGCCTGCCCGACACCTGGAACACGCGCCTGCGCTTGGGGAGCACACCGATCGCATCGTGCGGCCAGGGGCGTGAGCAGCCCGGCCGCCGGCCTTATCACCTCGCCCGGTTAACGCCCCAGGCATGCTCCGTCGAGCCACGCGCCGAAGCGTTCGAACAGCAGTCCGCGCGTGGGGTAGACGAAGTGGCAGTGCCCCATTTCGCGGGTGACCATCAACGTCAGGTCGGGGCATGCCGTATAGGCTGCGGGGGCGAGATGGGGATTGGGGCAGAGGTCGTCGTCGCCGAACTGCAGGAAGATCGGCGTCGTGATCTGCGCGGCTTCCGGCGCCCAGGACCCTGGCGTCATCGAAAATGAGCCGCAGACCACGATCAACGGCGTGGCGGCCCGCCGCATCGCCTGCAGACCTGCAGGCTCGCCCCGGAAAAACACCGCCTCTGTCAGCGGCGTCCGCACAAGCGCACGATAGGGCGCGGCGGAGAGCGCCTTCAACCTCGGCACGAGCTCCCGCGCAGCCAGCTCCGCATCGCCCGCCAAGGGCCGCAGGGGCTCCGGCAGATGATCCACCAGCCCATGAACGCCCGAGCCGAGAATCGCCACGGCGTCGTAGGGGGCGAAGTGAGCCTGGACGTAGCCGGTCAGCATGCCGCCCATCGAGTGGCCGACCCCGACCGACTTGAAGTTCGCGAGAGGCGGGAGACCTGCCAGGCCGTCCCGCAACATCGCCTTGCACCGTTCGACAACGGCCGCGTCGACAGCCGCGACGGCGCGCGGCGTCAGCAGGAAACCGTCCTCCGGCTTGCTGCTTTCTCCAACGCCCGGGTGATCGAGCGCGATGGTGATGTGCCCCCGTCGGGCCATGTGCTCAGCAAAGCTGAATGAGCGGTCTCCCTCGGCGTCGAGGTCGAAGTACGCCTTGGTGAGGCCGCCGCCCGGCAAACAGAACAGAACCGCCGGCGCCGCGGCCAGACGGTCATTCGCGGGCGCGACGACGAGAGCCGATATCTTCGCGGAAAGCGCGGAGTCGCCTGCTACAGGCGGCGTCTCGATCTCGATCTTTACTCGCCGGATACCGCCCATGCCCTCCCCCTCCGAGGCCGTGCTAGGCCGCCTCTCGCATGCGCCGTTCCTGGAAGATCACCAGCAGGCCGTGCGTGCGTTCCGGACGGATCACGAGCTGCTTGTGAACCTCCAGGGGACCGTGGGCGCCAAAGTCATGCTCCCACTGCACCTCGAAGCCGTTCGCCGCGAGGTGCGCCTTGGCCGCGTCCATGCTGTTGACGTCCCAGACGACGGTGAACACGTGCTCGCCCTTCTCCTTCAGGAGTTGGCCGATCTTGTCGGCCTCGCTGGTGGGATGCACCAGTTCGAGGCCCATGCGCCAATCGACCCGGCAGTCGAGCGGCCGGCTGGCCGCGTCGATGTCGCTTTCCAGATCAAGACCGTTGAACAGCGTCCTGTAGGTCGCCTCGGCGGCGTCAGGGTCGCGCACCAGGAGTTCGGCGCGCTGGACGCCCAGGACCTGCAGGCCGGGCTTGCTCACCGTGACGGTCTTGGCCCCCGCCTTCAGCCGCCGCTCCTGGAAGATCACCAGCATGCCGTGGGTCCGCTCGGGCCGGACGACGATCTGCTTGTGCACCTCGAAGTCCGGCTTGGCGCTGTAGTCGCCCTCGTACTGGATCTCGAACCCGTTCCTCAGAAGATGGGCGCGCGCATCGTCGATGCTCTCCACGTCCCAGACGACCGTGAACACGTGCTGGCCCTTGGCCTTGAGCAGCTGGCCGATCTTGTCGGTCTCGCTCCTGGGATGCACCAGCTCCAGGCCGTGCTGGTAGTTCACACGGCAGTCGAGCGGCCGATTGTGGACGCCGACGTCCGGCGCAAAATACGCGCCGTTGAACAGGATATCGAAGGTCCGCTGCGCGGCGTCCGCGTCGTCGACCAGGAGTTCGGCGCGGTTCAGCCCCAGAACCCTCATTTCGCAGGCGCTGCTTCAGGCAAGGGCTGCGACTGTGGGGCCGCCTTGGGCTCCGGCTTGCTCGCCTCCGGCTTGTAGCCGATGAAGCGGCGCGGGCCGCTGATCAGGGGTTCGCCGGACTTCCAGACGCCGGCGACCTTGGCGGCGGCCAGCTCGGCGATGCGCGCCGGCGGATAGCCCAGCTCGGCCAGCACCTCGGCGGTGTATTCACCGACGATCAGCGGCGGACCCTGCACCTTCCCAGGCGTGTCCGACAGGTTGAACATCAGGCCCATCTGCGAGAAATCGCCGACCAGCTCGTGGCGGTAAGTGGCGGTCAGGCCGCGGGCGACCATCTCGGGGTCGCGCAGACGCTTGGCGAAGCTCGGATCGTTGACCTCGGCCGGAACACCCGCCGCGCTCAGCGCGCCATGCCAGGTCACGGCCGGCCGGCCCTTGAAGCCTTCGACCAGGGCGGCCCTCAAAGCCTTGTCGTTCGCCCGCCGCGCCTCGGCGGTGGCGAAGTTCGCCCCATCCAGCGCAGGAGACTTCAGCACGCCCTTGAGCGCCGCCCAATGTTCGTCGCTCGGGGCGACCACGGCGATCCATCCGTCGGCGGCAGCGTAGAGGCTGTTCAGCGCCGACATGCCGGTCTGCATACGGTCCAGCCGGGGCCGGTCGAAGCCTGAGCCGTCTGGCCGCGCCAGGGCGTGGGAGACGTTCAGGAGCTGCGCATAGGCGATGGCCGTTCCGACGAACTGCCCCTCTCCAGTCTTGGTGCGGTGATAGAGCGCTTCGAGGATGCCGATCGCCGACAGGAACCCGCAGCCGGTGTCGCCAAACGACGTCAGCGACCAGAGCGGCTTGCCACCGTCCGCCATGCCGCCGTCCTCGTACTGGACGCCCGCCAGGCAGGCGCCGGTCTGGTCGTTGCCGGGAAGCCGCTCGCGCGGGCCGCGCTCGTGGCCGCGCGTGTGGCAGTAGATCAGGTCCGGCTTGATCTGCTTCAGGCTCTCATAGTCGACGCCCAGCCGGATCGCAGCGTCGTAGCGCATGTTGTGCTGGACGACGTCGGCGGTGGCGACGAGCTCGCGCAGGATCTCCATGCCCTCGGGGGTCTTCAGGTCCAGGCAGACGCTGCGCTTGCCGCGGTTGGCCGCGAACGAGATGTGGTTCTTGTGCCAGTAGCTGTCGTGGAAGGCGTTGATCTTGATGACGTCGGCGCCGAGGTCGGCGAGCACCTGGCAGCCGAACGGGCCGGCGACGGCCAGGCCCAGGTCCAGCACGCGGACCCCCGACAGAGCGTTCTGGAGCTTGCCCTTCGCAGGGCCGGCCGCTGGCGCGGGACGGGCGGCCAAGGCGGCGGCCTCGGCCCTGATCTGGGCGGTATGTTGCCCCGCCGTCGGCGCGGGCCCGCCCAGTTGGCAGGGGGTCTTTTCCAGCTCCAGGACGACGCCGACCTGGCGGATGGTCCCAAGTTCGGGGTCCTCCATCTCGCGCACGCAGCCGTCCGCAAGCATGATCGGATCGGAGAGCGCCGCCTCGGGGCTGCGGCATTCCTGGACGGGCACGTCGGCGGCGGCGCCCGCCGCCAACCAGTCGTCGGCCCCGAACTTCTTCACCCGCTCGGCGAGGATCGGCTGGTAGTGCGCGATCACCAGGACCTCCTCCATGCCGGTCCCGAAGCGGTTCGGGTCATTGTGCACGGAGAGGTCAGGGTCCTGCTCGATGACGTCGCCCTCGGAGGCCCCGAGGATGAAGCGCGGATTGGGCACCCAGTTGTGGATCCAGCGGCCGTCCGCGCATTCGAAGTGGCCCTTCGGCGACTTCGAGCACTTGATCCAGTGATTGTAGCCCTCGACGTCGGGGTTCTCGGCCCACTGCCACGAGCAGTTGGCGGCGCCGAGCGCGCCCTGCAGCAGCGAAGTCTCGACGCGCTGCCCGCGCCCTGTGGTCTCCCGCACTAGGATCGCGGCGTTGATCGCCGTGGCGAGCCAGTAGAATGCGCCGATGCTGGGCGCCGGCGCGCTGGTGGTCATCGGCCCTTCACGGGGCGGGCCCTGCACCCAGTCGTATGGCATCTCCAGGTCGGGGAAGAGCTCCTCGCGCCCGGCCATGTGCATGACGCTGCCTTCCGTCCAGCCGCGGTGCTCGAAGGTCAGGCCGGTGCGCGCGGCGACGAGCAGATCGTAGCCGGGCCGATGGGCGTCCGCACCTTCGCGGCCATAGGCGGTGACCGAGGCGTAGATCAGGCGCGGGTTGAGGGCCGAGAGCGTCTCATAGTCCACGCCCAGCCGCTCGGCCGTCCCGGGCTCGAAGCTTTCGACGACGACGTCGGCGTGGGTCGCCAGGGTCTTGAAGACATCGAGGTCGGCCGGATCCTTCAGGTCGAGGATCGCGCTGCGCTTTCCGCGCTGCCAGGTCTTGTAGCCCAGCGCGCTGCGCCCCGACTTGCGGAAGGGGTCGCCGCCGGGCGGCTCGATCTTGACGACATCCGCGCCGTGGTCCGCCAGGAGCATGGTCGCCATGGGGCCGGAGACGCCCCAGGAGAGATCGAGAACGCGAAGTCCCGAGAGCGCGCCTGCCATGGCTTGTTCCTCCAAATATCGTTCCGGCCGCTTCGAGGACCGTTCCAGCAAAGGGTAGGACGCTGGCGTCGGGCGGGCAGGCCCGAATGTGACAGGCGCCCTGCAAAATCCGACATTGCGCCCGAAGCCTCAGGGCGTTCCTAGGATCAGCGCACTGCCGCCGCTGACCAGCACTCGCTCGACGCCGCCCGTGAGCTGATTGGCCGACTGGCCGCGGATCTGGCGCACGCCCTCGATGATGTTGTTGATCCCGTGGATATAGGCCTCGCCCATCAGGCCGCCATTGGTGTTGACCGGCATGGAGCCGCCGCGCCCGGTATGCCCCTCGGCGATGAAGGCCTTGGCCTCGCCCCGACCGCAAAGGCCGCGATCCTCGAGCCCAAGATAAACGCTGGGCGTGAAGGCGTCGTAGATCATCGCCATGTCCACCTCGTGCGGGCGGATGCCGCTCTGGCGGAGCAGTTCCTCATTCATCACTCGGGCCTCGGCGGCCTTCTCCTCCTCCGTGCGATAGGCGTCGTAGATGATCCGGCTGTTGATCCCGTGGCGCTGTGTTGCGGCGTGGATGCGCACCACCGGCTGCTTCAGGTCGCGGGCGCGGTCGAGCGAGGTCACCACGATGGCCGCACCGCCGTCGGTCTCCAGGCAGCAGTCCCAGCGGCGGATGATAGGCTCGACGATCCACCGGGAGGCCTGGTGCTCCTCCAGCGTCAACGGCTTTTCGAAGTAGGCCGCGCGCGGATTAGTGGACGCCCAGTCGCGCGCCGAGACGACATATCGGCCCAGGTCTTCGCTGGTGACGCCGTAGCGCCGCGCATAGGCCTGGAACTCCATGGCGTAGCTCTTGGCGGCGGTGTCGAAGGCCAGGGTGTAGTGGAAATCGACCTTCTTGCCGGCCATGCCGAAGCCGGCGTGGGACTCCGGCGCGCCGAACCGGCGACCGGAACGCTCGTTGAAGGCGCGGTAGATCAGCACCGCCTGCGCCGCGCCCGACGAGACCGCCGCCGCCGCCAGCTGGATCGTGGCGTTGGCGCCGTTTCCGCCGAATGGGGTGCGCGAGGTCCAGTTCAGGCCCGGGATTCCGAGCGAGCGCTGTAGGTCGAGCTCGTCGTTGAAGTCCATGGTGAAGGTCACCATGCCGTCGATGTCGGCCGGGGTCAGGCCCGCGTCGCGGATCGCGGCCAGGCTCGCCTCGGCGGCCAGGCGCAGCTCGCTGCGGCCGGAATTGGCCGAGTAGTCGGTCTCGCCGACCCCGGCGATGGCGGTGAGGGTCAGGGGAAGCGGGCTCATGCGGCGACCTCCCGAGCGAGCCGGCACTGCGGCAGGGGGAAGCCGTTGATCTCCTCGAAGAAGATCTCCACCGGCATGCCGACTTCCATGTCCTCGAGGCCCACGCCCTGCAGGTTGGCGACCAGGTAGGTCCCTTCCGCCAGCTGCAGGCGCACGACCATGCGCGGACTGTCGTCCGGCCGGGTCGGATGCTTGGACAGCAGCCAGCTCAGCACCTTGGCCTTGCCCGAGCACTCGACGACCTCGACGTTCACGCTCTGGCAGCGCGAGCACATCGGCGCCGGCGGATGCCGGAACAGCCCGCAGTCGGCGCACTTCTGCACGAGCAGCCGGCCCTGCGCCGCGCCCTCCCAGAAGACATCCTCGTCGCGCATCAACGGCCTCCCCGGCGAATGCTCAAACTGGCGGTCTTCGCCTCGTCAGACTTCCGTTCCGAGGCCGAAGAGGTTCTGCGCGTTCTCGTAAATGATCTTGCGGCGCGCATCCTCCGGCAGGCCGGCCTCAGCGAACTGCGACTTCACCTGCTTTTGCGAGTTCGGCCAGCAGGTGGCCGGGTGCGGAAAGTCCGTGGACCAGAACAGGGGTTCTGGGCCGAAGGCGTCATAAGCCGCCTTCAAACCGGTCGGCTCGTACATGAATGTCGCGCCCATCTGGGTCTTGAAGGTCTCGCTGGGCAGTTTCGTCACGCCCGGGAATTTATAGTGCATGTGCATGCGCTCATCGAGCTTCTCGAATAGCCAGGGAAGCCAGCCCAGGCCCGGCTCCACGAACAACACCTTCAGCTTGGGAAATTTCTCCATGGTGCCGGTGAGGATCCAGAACAGGATGGCTTCGGCTAGGCCCAACGCCGGCAGCATGGTGTAGATGCCGCGCTGGGGCGTCGGGTCGCGTTTGAATACTTCCAGGAAACTGGCCTTGATCTCCAGGTGGTTCATCACCGTGAGGTTCGCTTCGCTGACCGCGGCCCACAGCGGCTCATAGCTGGGGTCGTGGACGTCGGGCAGGCCGAGCTCGGCGGGATAGGGGTGCACCTGGACGCAGCGCGCGCCCTGTTTTGCGAGCCGCTCAACCTCGCTCACCGCGAAGGGGATGTCGGAGATCGGCATCTGGTAGGCGGTCAACAGACGGGTGGGGCTGACCGCGGCGAAGTCGGCCATGGCCTGGTTGAAGCCCGCAATCCCCTCCTTCCAGTCCGCGCCCATGTACGCGGCCGAGCAGATCTTGTTGGCGCCGACCTCAGGGAAGATCACCTCGGCCTGCACCCCGTCGCGGTCCATCGCCGCGAGCTTGGCGTTGGGCTCGAAATGGCCGGGATCGCCGGCGGCCTCCATGTCCACGAAGTCCTCGATGGCCAGCGGCGGGCGTCCGCCGCGCGCCGCGACCTCAGCGGCCTTGTGCTGGCGCACGGCCTCGTCCCAGACGTCCTGCATGCGCCGGGAAAGGCGCGCCTTCACCCACTCGTCGGTGAACTGGACGTGGGAATCCACCGAGATCAGCGGCTCTTTGGCGATGGCGTTCATGAGCTCGTTCCTCCGAATATGCGGCAAGGTTAGTTCGGCGCGAGCGGCGCACGACGCCAGAATGCGACATTCCCCGCTGCGGATTCTGACGTTCGGGGCGCCGGCCTTCGGAGCGGACTTCGGGTCGATGTCGCTTTTTGCACCCACCAGAGTCATATTCAGACATGCTGTACACGCCACAGACGCCTAGTCTTCAGACGCCCTCGGTATGGTTCAGGATGTGAGCATGGACGCCACGCAGTCGCGCGCGGCTCTCGCCGCCCGATACACGACGATCCTCCTGGATGCCGCGCGCCGCAGCGATGTGGATTCCGCCGCGCTGTTCGGGGACGAACCGGTCTTCGCGACGCGGGGTCGGAGCGCATCCTGGAGCCACGACGACCTCGGCGTCGTGTCGCACAACCTGCGCCTGGCCACCCATGACGAACTCTGGGGCATGGCGCCCGGCAAGCACATCCCCTTGGGGACGTTCCGGTATGCGTGCGAACAGTTCGCCTTAAGCGGCTCGCTGGGCGAGGCCCTCGCGCGCGCATTCAGGCTGTACGACCTGATGGACTCGGTTCGGTTCCAGCTTCACGTGACGGGCGAAGAGGCGTCGATCACCGTCTCCTTACCTTCGACGGCGCAGCCCGACGCCGACTTCCTGCACGAATGGTGGCTGTGGCTCTGGCACTATGTCGCGCAATGGTTCGTCCGGTCCGAGATAAGCCTCTTTAAAGTCGACTTTCCTCATCGGCCGGCGGTGAACCCGGATGTCTATGACGGCACATTCGGCTCGAGATGCAGCTTCAAGGCCGACGCCGCGCGCATCGTCTTCTCACGCGAGGAACTTTCCCGCCCGGTGACGCGGACCCTGGACGAAGTCGAGGACTTCTTCGGACGAAGCTATGTGAGCCTCAAATATTCGCCAGACGTCGAGCGAAGGGTCGGCATTTCCGTCAAGGTCGCCCTGCTAAGGCGCCTGCAGAGAGAGAAGTCGATGCCGACCCTGGAGGAACTGGCCGGCGAACAGGGCGTGACAAGCCAGACCCTGCGTCGCTGGCTGTTGGCGGAGGGACACACCTATAGAGCCCTCAAGGCCGAGGTCCGCAGCCTGGTCGCCCGCCACCACCTCGGCCGTCCCGACATGACTCTTTCCGAGGTCGCCACGCAGGCGGGCTTCGCCGAGACGAGCGGGTTTACGCGCGCATTCCGCACCTGGACCGGCATGAACGTCTCGCAGTTCCGCCAATCGACGGCGCTACATCGATCAGGACTCGGATGACGAAGCCTCAGCCGAGTAGCCGGTGACGGTCCGAAGGATGACCTGAACCGCGGCGCCAAGCCCGGCGCCCTCAGAGGACCGCGAGATCGACGTCGCGCACGTCCTCAGGCTTCAGACTGTCCGTCGGCCGAAAATCCATCGGCAGGCCGAAGGCGCGCCGGCCATTGGTGTCGACGATCTTGCGGGCGACCCGCTTGTCGAGGTCCTCGCGCTCCATCAGCACGGTGTGGGCGAGCGGATCGGAGCCGTTGTCGTTGTGGCACATGTCCGTGCCCACGGTGATGTGGTCCTCGCCGAGCAGCGAGACGAGATGGGGCAGGTGCTCGTCCGTCTCGCAGGAGATGTAGGTGTTGCGACGCGCCATCTCTTCCTTAGGGTCCATCGGCGTGATGATCCGGGAAGGCCCGCGCGAGGTGCGGGTGAAGGACTCCGGGTTGCGCGCCGCCCGCATGCGCTGGAAGTGGTGGAACACGAAGGGCGCCCATTCGGCGCCGGATTCCACGAAGCAGAAGCGAAGGCGCGGGAAGCGCTTGTAGAGGTCGGATTCCAGGACCGCATAGAAGGCCTGCATCACCGTGGCGGCGTAATGCAGGTTGTGCGCCATGGACGCCGGGCGGCGGGTGATGCCGAGGCCCTCGATGTGATGGCGGGCCGCGCCCTGATGGACGACGATCGACAGGTTCAGCTCCTCGGCCTTCTGGTAGATCGGGTGGAAGTAGGGGTCGGAGAGGAACAGGCCGTGCTCCACCCCCTTCATCATCACGCCGCAGGCGCCGTTCCTCGCCCCGAACTCCAGTTCCTCGATCGCCCGCTCGACGGTGCGGGTCGGGCAGACCAGCACCCAGGGCAGCCGGCCCTTGCCGGGCGCGGTCGCCTGGGCGGCCCAGCGGTTCCAGCTGCGCATGATCGCCGCCTCGTGCAGCGGATTGTCGATCTCGGCGGCGATGAAGTTGGTGGAGATGATGATCTGAACGTCGATCCCCAGCGCGTCCATCTTGCGCAGCCGCACGGAGGGGTCCCTCAGGTGGCTGACCTCGGGGGTGTACTCGGCGCCAAAACCCCCGGCGCGGCCGTCGGTCGGGAACCGCCGGCACAGGGTCTCGCCGATGAGGTACATCTGCTTGGGCGGAAGCCCCGGGGCGGTGGGGGCGATTTCGACCACCACCGGCCGCAGGTCCCGCTCAGAGGGGTCGAGATAGTCCCAGCATTCATCGGGGTCGATGACGTGGGTGTCGGTGTCGATATAGCCCATCGCCTGTCTCCTTTTTCCAGCTAGACGTTCACGCTGTAGGCCTTGGCGGCGTTGGCCCAGGTGATGGCGTGGACGTCCGCGTCGGCCATGCCGGCGAAATCCTTCTCGATGACCTGCCGCGAGACCGGCCAGATCGAGTCGCCGTGCGGGTAGTCGCTCGCCCACATGAAGTTGGCGTAGCCGCCTGCGACATTGCCCCGGACGCCGGAGTCCTGCTGGAAGGTCGCAAAGACGTTTTGCCTGATGTACTCGCTCGGCTTGCGCTTCAGCGGCGAGTTGTGCCGCAGCCAGGCGAAGTCGGCGTTGGTCGCAAAGCCGAGCATCCAGCCCACGCCAGATTCGACGGTGATCACCGTGAGGTCGGGGAACCGCTCGAACACCCCGCCCTCGATCATCTCCATCAGGGCCTCCTGCTGCTCCACGACGTATTCGAGCCGGAAGTACAGGGGCCGGGCGCCCAGGGTGCTGCGGTCAAGGCGGCGCTGGCCGGTCCCGGTCAGCACATGCAGGGACAGGGGGATTTTCATCGCCTGGGCGGCCGCCCAGAACGGATCGTAGCAGGGGTTGTCATAGCGTCGCTCGGGGGGCGGCGAGCTTGAGATCATCGCCCCGCGATGGCCGAGCTTGACGCAACGCTCCAGCTCGCGGATCCCCGCCGCGATGTCGTCCAGCTCAATCATGGCGACCGACAGCAGCCGGTCCGGGGCGTAGGCGACATACTCGCCCATGCGGTCGTTATGGGCCTTGAAGCAGACGCTTCGCAGCTCGGCGCTTTCGATCGTGAAGGTGCGAAGGCCGATGGTCGGATAAAGCACCTCGGCCGAGACGCCGTCCAAATCCATGTCCGTCAGGCGCTGGGCAGGATCGAACGCGCCGGCGGGCGTCTCCCAGAAGCCGCCGGTCTCCCGCCCAGACTGCCCGACGGCGTTGGGGATGTAGCCGCGCGCGGGGAAGGGCTTGAGGCCTGGAAAGTTGATGATGGTGTGGCCTGAGCCGTCGGCGTTCTCCACGATCCGCGGCACCTGGTCGCGATAGGACCGGTCTACACGCTCAGCCCACCAGTCGGGCGTTTCGACGATGTGGGAGTCGGCGGAGATCAGCTTACCCGCGGCCATGTTCGCTTCCTTCCCTGTGCGGCCGGCGTCTGTCGCACGCGACCCTTGGGACATTGTATACAAGAGGACGCGACCAGGAAATGGCGGTGGAGGCGGTCCCGCCGCGGATGCTAGGGCTCACCTGCCTATTGCGGAGACCGGCATGGAAGGCCCGACGTCCCACTTCTATTTCTCGCAGCGGCTGCGCCTGCATTACGTCGACTGGGGAAACGAGGACGCGCCGCCGCTGCTCCTGCTTCATGGCGGCCGCGACCATTGCCGCAATTGGGATTGGGTCGCCCAGCGCCTCCGCGCCCGATACCATGTGATCGCCCCGGACCTTCGCGGACATGGCGACAGCGCATGGGCGATTGGCGGCGGCTACGACCTGGCGGCCTACCTCTACGACCTCGCGCAGATCATACATCAGAAGCAGATGGCGCCGGTGACGATCATCGCCCATTCGCTCGGCGCGGGCGTCGCGCTGAACTACTGCGGCGCCTTTCCCGACAATGTGAGGAAGATCATCGCCATCGAGGGCTTGGGTCCATCGCCCAGCGTGATCGCGGAGCAGGCGACGCGTCCCGTGGAAGAGCGGCTGCGCGCCTGGGTCACGACTCTGCGGGCGAACTCCGGGCGGTCGCCGCGTCGGTACGCAAGCCTCGACGACGCTATCGCGCGCATGGCGGAGGAAAATCCCCACCTCACGGCTGAACAGGCGCGTCACCTGACGGTCTTTGGGGCCCAGCAGAACGAGGACGGGACCTATTCCTGGAAGTTCGACAACAACGTGCGTTGGAGCGGCGGGGTCGGGGGCCTCTCCCACGACGACCAGCACCAGCTGTGGCGAGCCGTTACGGCGCCGGTCCTGTTGGTCCGCGGCGCGGAGTCCTGGGCGTCGGACCCCGTCGTGGATGGTCGGATCAAGAACTTCCAGAACGCCCGGCTGGTGAACTTCGAAGACGCCGGCCACTGGGTTCACCACGACCAGCTCGACAGTTTCATGCGCGAGGCTGAAGCCTTTCTCGCCGACGACCCGCCCGCTTCCTGATCTCCTCACGCCGCGTCGCCCGGCGTTGACGGCCCCTGCCCGCTTGCCTATCAGCCAGACGCGGCCGGCGCGTCCGGTCCCATTCCTCCAATCGTCGAAAGGAACCACCGTGCAAGAGCGCCTGATCAAGGGAGCCGGCTCGCAGCAGGTGGCCGCCAGCCTGCTCGCCGCGGGGGTGATCCGCTTCTATGACGGCGAGCCCTTCACCTTCACCTCGGGGCTGAAGAGCCCGGTCTATGTGAATATCCGCGGCCTGCTCAGCGCTCCGCAGCGCGACGAGGTCATCCGCGTCTGGTGCGAGGGCCTGAAGCGCCTGCCGGATTTCGACATCGCCGTGGGCGGCGAGACCGCCGGCATCCCCTATGCGGCCTTCGTCGCCGCCCAGATGGGCAAGCCGATGGCCTACGTCCGCAAGAAGGGCAAGGAGTTCGGCCTCAAGAACCAGATCGAGGGCGGCGACATCGCCGGCAAGCGGTGCCCCCTGATCGAGGACCTCACCACCGACGGCGGCTCCAAGATCGCCTTCGTCGAGGTCATGCGGGCCGCCGGCGCCGTCGTCGACCTGACCACCTCGATCTTCTACTACGGCATCTATCCGGAGACGGCGGACCGCCTGGCCGAGCACGACCTGTCGCTGTTCTATCTTTGCGACTGGAGCGACGTGTTGCAGTCGGGCGGCGCCGACGGCTATTTCAACGCCGAGCAGCGCGAGGAGCTGTCGTCCTTCCTCAACGATCCGCAAGGTTGGAAGCCCCGCTCGCGCTGAAAATGCCTTCCGCGAGGTCGCGGGCCAGGCGCCCGCACCCCACGTGATTGCGCCACGGCGCCGCAGGAGTCCGACAGCGCTTGGGTGTGACGCTCCAGCCGGCTAAGGTGAAACCATGGACTTCATCGACATCCGCGGCGCCTCAGGGACCGCCTATCGCTTTCGGCGTTGGCCTCAAACGGGAGTCCATCCGCCGATCGCGGGGAACATCGTCCTGGTCGCGGCAGGAACGCGCAAGCTGATCGAAGTCGGTATGTTGGACGACCTGAGCCAGGCGCCCTTTGTGCTGGCCGAGCGCTTGACCGGCGCGGACCTCTTCACACGGTTCAACGTTTCGCGCGCCAACCGCGAGTCCGAGCACGCCGACATGGCGCTGCAGCATCCTGAGGTCGCTCGCCCAGCGACCGCGGACGCCGCCAGCCAGGTGGCCTAGAGACCTCGATGTCCGAAGGAGCGGCGCGGGCGTCACATCGCCGAGATGCCGCCGTCGACCTTCAATTCCGCGCCGGTCACGAACCGGCTCTCATCTGACGCCAGATAGAGCGCCGCGTTGGCGACGTCCTCGGGCGCTCCTATCCGGCCGAGCGGAACTTGCCGCCCAAGTTTGGCTTCCGCCTCGGCCTTGCCGAGCTGCGTCCTGAACTCGTCGAGGATCGGGGTGTCGACGAAGGTCGGATGGATGGAGTTGCAGCGGATATCGAGCTTCTGCCTGGCGCAATGCAGCGCGACCGACTTGGACAGCATCCAGACCGCCGCCTTGGAGGCGTTGTAGCTGGGCATGTTGTGCGACGCGATGAGGCCCGCGATCGACGAGATGTTGATTATCGAGCCGGGCTGGTTGCGCCGGAGGTAGGGCATGGCGTGCTTGGCGCCCAGGAACGCCGAGTCAACATTGACCTCCATGACCTTCTTCCAGGACTCGAACGCCAATTCCTCGATGTCCCCGCCGATCAGGATCCCCGCGTTGTTGATCAGCACGGACAGCCCGCCCATGGCGGCGTCCGCCTGGCCGAGCACGGCGATCCACTGATCTTCCTTGGTGACGTCCAAGGCGAAGGCGAAGGCGGATCCCTCGCCGTGCGCCGCGTTAATCGCCGCCGCGACCTCCTGGACGCCGGCGAAGTTGATGTCCCCGAGGCTGACCCTGGCGCCTTCGTCCGCCAGCTTCCTGGCCATCGCGGCGCCGAGCCCCTGGGCGGCGCCGCTGATGAACGCCTTCTTTCCTAAGACGCGCGGTCCAGCCATCCACAACTCCCTTCGGCGAATGCGCCAGCTTACAGCCCGCGCCGGCCCGGCGCCCCCGGCGAAACGAGGACCTGCCTGATCTGTCGGCCGCAGGTTATCCGAACCGTCGCGAGTTTCACGAAAAATGATGATCCAATCATAATTTCGTTTGGCGCAACCCGATTATCGAAGGTGGAGAAAGCTGATTTCCCGGCGCTCCAGCCGCACTCTCACAGCGGAATCCATGCCTTAGTTTGTTGTTTTTTAAAGGTAACACCCTAATTCATCGCGATCGCGCCCGCCGCCCCGGCCGAGCCGCGGCTGGAGCTCGCCCCGCACAAGGCTCTTGCGAAAAATATGATTGTTGGGTCATTATTTTGTCGCCGTCGACGGGTCGCTGAAGGCGCTCGGCGTCCCGGATGTGGAGAGAAGCATGTCGGATGAGCTTGCGGAGTTTCGCGCCGAGGTCAGGGCGTTCTGTGAAACGGAGCTGCCGGCCGATATCCGCTCGAAGGTCCTGCTGAACCAGCAGCTGTCGAAGAGCGACTATGTCCGCTGGCTGAACCTCCTGCACGCCAAGGGCTGGCTCATCGCCCACTGGCCCGTCGAGCACGGCGGCCAGGGCTGGTCCGCGTTGCGCCGCTGGGTTCTGGAGAACGAGGTCTACCGCGCGGGCGCGCCCTGGATCGCCCCGTTCGGGGTCACCTATGTCGGCCCGGTCATCTACACCTTCGGCAACGCGGAACAGAAGGCGCGCTGGCTCGGCCCAACGGTCCGCCATGAGATCTGGTGGGCGCAGGGCTATTCGGAGCGGGGCGCGGGGTCGGATCTCGCCAGCCTGCAGACACGGGCCGTGCGCGACGGCGACTCCTACGTCGTGACGGGTCACAAGATCTGGACGACCATGGCCCGCTGGGCCGACATGATGTTCACCCTGGTGCGCACCGATCCGGGCGCAAAGCCGCAGAACGGCATCTCGTTCCTGCTGATCGACCTTCGCAGCCCCGGGATCACCATCCGCCCGATCAAGACCATCGACGGGGCCGACGAGGTCAACGAGGTGTTCCTGGACGAGGTGCGCGTGCCCGTCGAAAACCTGGTCGGCGAAGAGGGCGGCGGCTGGACATATGCAAAGTTCCTCCTCGACAACGAGCGGCTGATCTCGGCCGAGGTCGGCAAGGCCCAGCGGCTGATGGCCCAGCTCCGCGGCTTCCTGCGCGTCGTGCATAACGGCGGCGCCCCGTTGGCGGAACAATCGGCCTGGCGGCGGCGCATGGCCGAGCTGGAGATCCGCCTTCAGTCCCTGGTCAGTCTCTGCGGAAGGATGTTCGCCATCCTCTCGGCTGGCGGTGATCCGGGACTGTCGGCCTCGATGCTCAAGATCGTGAGCTCTGAGACCCTGCAGGCCATCTCATCGGCCCATATGGACGCCCTTTCCATCGGCGGCCTGGCGTTCGAGGTGGAGACGCTGGCGCCGGGCGCCGACGGGACGTCGCTTGCGCCTGTGGGCGCCCCCGGCGCGGTCGCCGAGTACCTGCACGGGCGCGTCTACTCCATCTGGGGCGGCTCGTCCGAGGTGCAGCGGAACATCCTCGCCAAAGCTGTCCTGGGGCTCCGAAGCTAATGACCAATTTCGACGCCGACGAGCGCCAGCTGTTCGAGGCCGCGCTTGAGCGCTTCGCCGCAGACCAACATTCGCTGGCGCGTTGCCGCTCCGGCGACATGGAGTGCTCGCCACAGGAGTGGAGCCGGTTCGCCGACCAGGGCCTGCTGGCCATCGGCGTGCCGCCGGCGTTCGGCGGGGTCGGCGGCGGCGCTGCGGAGCTGGCCTGCGTGATGCGCGAGATCGGCCGCAACCTTCTGTCGCCGCCCTTCCTCGACAGCGTCGTCGTGGCCGGCGCGGCGATCCAGCGTTTCGCCAGCGAAGCCCAGGCCCGAGCGCGCCTGCCGATGATCGCGCAGGGCGACCAGCGCACCGGCTTCGCCCACCTCGAGCCGCGAGCCGGTGACCACCGCCAATACGTCAAGGCGCGGCTCGCGCAGGGCCGGATCACCGGGGCCAAGTCCCTGGTTCTCGACCCGACGATGGCGTCCGAATTCATCGTGTCCGCCCGAGACGAGCGGGGCGATCTTCGGCTGTGCTTCGTCGCGGCCGGGTCGGAGGGCCTGTCCTTACAGACTTACCGCCTGCCGGATGCGCGCCTGGCGGCGACCCTGACGCTCGAGGACGTGCGCGCCGAGCCGATGCCGGGCGCCGTCGACCTCGACCGCGTGCTCGACTTGGCCGGCGTCTGCGTCGCCGCTGAAGCGGTCGGCGCGATGGAGGCGGTGAACCGGGTGACCCTGGACTACGCCAAGACCCGCAAGCAGTTCGGGGTCGCCATCGGCAGCTTCCAGGTCCTGCAGCATCGGCTCGTCGACATGTACATCGCCGCCGAAGAGGCTTCGGCGATCGTCGTCGACGCCCTTGAGGCCATCGATACGGACGCGCCGGACGCCGTGTTCCTCGCCTCGGCGGCCAAGGCGCGCGTCGACAAGGCCGGCCGGTTCGTGGCTGAGCACGCGATCCAGATACACGGCGGGATGGGGATGACCGACGAATGCGCCGTGGGCCACTACATGAAGCGGCTGCTGACTATCGGCTCGCAGTATGGAACGGCGGACTGGCACCTGGCCCGGGTGGCCCGGCTCGCGGCGTGAGGGGGTGGTCAGATGTCGAGGCCGCCCTTCACAAAGCCGAGGTAGGTTTCGACCAGCCGGTCGAGGAAGCCCGGCGTCTTGAGATTGTGGGGGGTGATCTGCAGCAGCAGCGTCTCGCGCATGTTCACGATCATGCCGGCGACCAGCCGCAACTGCGCCTCGTCCGCGTTCGCCAAGCGGCCACGCTGGATCGTTCGCTGGAACGAGCGGAAGTAACGGTCGATGATACCGTCGATGAAGGTCGCGTACGCCTTGGGCGTGAACAGCCTGGCCTCGGTGGTGACCCGGTTCATGAACGGGTTCTCGACGACGTATTTCGCATTGGCGGCGAAGCCCGACCGCTCGACTTCCACAGGGTCCGTCGCATGCCCCACGGCGGCGGCGATGCTGGCGAGCATTTCACCGCCCAGGATCGGCAGGATCTGGTCGAACATCTCCTGCTGGGACCGAAAGTACAGGTAGAAGGTGCCGTGGGCCACGCGGGCCCGGCTGGTGACGCGAGCGACCGAGCAGCCGTTGAAACCATGGCGGCCGATGACCTTGGCCGCCGCTTCGAGCAGCTTGCGTCGGGTCGCCGCACGGCGCTCGGCCCGGCGGACCGAGGTGGCCTGGCGTCGTTCCACGCTGGACGCCCGACCCCGCTGAACAGCCGACACGGCGCCCCCCACTCGCTCACACCCTCCAAAAAATCCGCTGGCAACCGCCATGCCGCGATGGAGCCGCCCGGTCAATGTCCGCCCGCAGCCGAGCCCCGAAATCGCTCCATGAATCTGACTTAGGGATCATTAATTCGCGCCTAGTCCTGTTTTTTGCCACCAATTTATGACTATAAAATCATAAGAATGTTCAGCGCCGGCTTGACCGGCCGAGGGAGAAGCCAATGACTGCACGACGGTTCGACGGCCGCACCGCGGTGGTCACTGGCGCGGCGCGGGGCATCGGCCTGGCCGTGGTCCAGCGCCTGGTCTCCGAGGGCGCACGCGTCCTCCTCAGCGACATCGATCCCTCCGTGGCTCAGGCCGCAGCGGAGCTTGGCCAGCCGTATTTTCTCGGCGACGTGGCCGGGAGCGGCGCGGCGGACGCCCTGTTCGCGGCGAGCGACCGCGAGCTCGGCCCGCTCGACATCCTGGTCAACAACGCCGGGGTGATCGGCCGGCCCACACAGCTCACGGACATCACCGAAGCCGAATTCGACCGGGTCATGGGGATCAACGTCAAGGCGGGACTGCTCACCACCCAGGCCGCCGCCCGTCGGATGATCCCTCGCCGCTCGGGGGCGATCGTCAACCTGGCCTCCATGGCCGCAGTCATGGCAGGGGGCGACCAGATTCCCTACGCCGTCTCCAAGGCAGCGGTGAAGCAGCTCACCGCCATGGCCGCCCTGTCGCTGGCGCCGCATGGCGTGCGGGTCAACGCCGTGGGACCGGGCGCCGTGGACACGCCGATGGCGGCGACGGTGACCGGCGGCGACCCGGAGGGGCTGAAGCGGGTCCTGTCGCGGGTGCCCATGGGACGGCTGGCGCGGCCGGAGGAGATCGCCGCCATCGTGGCGTTCCTGGCCAGCGACGACGCGTCCTACCTCACCGGCCAGACCCTGTTCGCAGACGGCGGCCGCATGGCCCTGGGTTATTTCGTCGATCCGCCCGAATAGCCGGCCGGCCCCGCCATCGGCCGGCGGCGGTAGACCGCCAGGCCAGCTTGCTTGCGCCGCCAGACGAATGGCTCCTCGCGGGTGCGGCCCACGCGGGCGAGGATGGCTCCGGCCACGCCCCGGGCGTGGGCTTCCATGGCGGTCCTGGCCCGCGCCGCATCTCCAGCCAGGACCGCTTCGGCGACTTCGTGGTGGTCGTGCCGCACCGCCCCGCCCGGGGGCAGTGCGTCGGTGCTCGCCCAGTAGAGGTCGGCCACCACATAGGAGAGCACCTGCGCCACCAGGCCGAGCGCCGGGTTGCCGGCCGCTCGCGCCACGGCGTCGTGGAAATCGATGGCGTGGGCCTGGCCCACCGGCTCGTCGCTCTCAGGCTCGGCGGCGAATTCGGCGAGTTCGCTCACGACCTGCGCCCGGTCGGGATTGACCGCAGCGGCGGCGGCGAGCAGCGGCTCGGTGGCCGCCCAGGCGTCCATGAGCTGGCCATAGGTGGCGCCGGCCAGGCAGAGATAGGGGGCGACCAGGGCCGCCAGACGCTCGGCGCTCGCCTCTTCCACGACCGTCCCGGCGTTGGGGCCGGGCCGCACCGATACAAGTCCAGCCAGTTCCAGCATGCGCAGCGCCTCGCGCAGGGGCGTCGCGCCAGCCCCGTAACGGCGCATCAGCTCGGCCTGTGGCGGCAGACGGTCGCCTGGTTGCAGGCCCTCGGCGGCGATGTCGTGGACGATGTCGAAGAGCAGTCGCTCCGCCGTCTTGGCCCCCGCCATCCTTTCGGTCTCCACCCGTTTTCCTGTTTGCGTTCGAGCCTACGGCATTCATGATGATGATCAATACAAACATGTAGGAATCGACTTTGCGGTATCGCAGACTGGGAAACAGCGACCTGGAGGTGTCGGAGATCACGCTCGGCACCTGGCTGGCCTATGGCGAGGGCGAGGTGCGCGCGCGGCATATCGCCTGCGTCCGGCGGGCCCTGGACCTTGGGATCAACCTGTTCGACACGGCCAACGTCTACGGCTGGGGCGAGGCCGAGCGTCTGCTGGCCGAAGCGCTCAAGGGCGTCCCGCGCGATCGCTACCTCCTGGCGACGAAGGCCTGGGGTCCGATGAACGACACCGACCGGGGCCTTTCCCGCGCCCAGGTGTTCAAGCAGGTCGACGGCTCGCTGCAGCGCCTGGAGACCGACTATGTCGACCTTTACCAGTGCCATCGCTTCGACGAGGAGACGCCGCTCGAGGAGACCATGCAGGCCCTCAGCGAGGTGGTGCGGCAGGGCAAGGTCCGCTGGCTCGGCTTCAGCGAGTGGCCCCTCGACAAGGTCCGCGAGGCCGCCGCCATGGCCGGGGTCGAGGCGTTCGTCTCCAGCCAGCCGCAATATTCCCTGCTCTGGCGGGAGCCGGAGAGTGGGATATTCCCCCTGGGGCGCGAGCTCGGCCTGGGCCAGCTCATCTGGGCGCCGCTGGCCCAGGGCGTGCTGGCCGGCCGCTATCCGCCGGGCTCGGCCTTCCCCGAGGGATGGCGCGGCGAAAGCCCCGCCATGAGCGTCCACCTGCGCCGCTGGTTCAGCCGCCCGGTGCTGGAGGCCGCGCAGGCTCTGGGGCCGCTGGCCGCGGAGGCGGGCCTCACGCCGGCCCAGTTCGCCGTCGCCTGGACTCTGAAGAACCCCGATGTCGCCTCGGCCGTCGTCGGCGCCTCGCGGCCCGAGCAGCTGGACGACACCGCCGCCGCCAGCGGAGCGCGCGTGGACCCTGCCCTGTTCGAGCGCGCCGAGCGCCTGCTGGCCGCCGCCCTGGCGGACGCGCGCGCCCTGGAGACCGGCTGTGACTGATCCCCGCCTCGACGCCCTCGAAAGCCGCGCCGAGATCGCCGAGGTGGTCCTGCGCTATGTCCGCGCCGTCGACCGTTGCGACGAGACGATGCTGCGCAGCTGTTTCCACGCCGATTCGCGGCACAGCCACGGAAGCTTCGAAGGCTCGTCCGCCGACTTCTGCGGCTTTGCGATCGGCCTGTGCCGGCAGGTGGTCGCGACCCATCACCAGCTCGGCCCCGTCTCGATCGAGCTCGCCGGCGACGTCGCTTTCGTCGAGACCTATTTCACCGCGCACCACCGGTTTGGGGAGGTCCCGCCGCCGGGCGGGCGGGCGCACGAGGACCGCTACATGGGCGGGCGCTATGTCGACCGCTTCGAGCGCCGCGACGGCGCCTGGAAGATCGCCGAGCGGCGCGGCGTCAGCGAATGGCTGCGCTACGACCCCGCCAGTGACCGCGGCTTCTGGGACGGCCCGGCCGAACAGCGCGGGCGACGCGACCGCAGCGACCCAGTCTATCGCCGCTAGGCCCCTCGCCTCAGTCGGAGGACGGCAGCTTGCGGGCTTCCTTGATGGTCAGCGGCCGGCCGTCGAATGACAGTTCGCCTGCCCCGCCTTTCGCGCACAGCGCCTCAAGGCCGCTGGCGCCGTCCTCATAGCGCTTGCCGATCAGGCTGACGCCCGCAGGCGCCGCGGCCTCGCCGCGCGGCGTCCCCTGCGTGAGCATGGGCGCGCCTGCGCAGGCCAGCACGCCCGCAACGGACGGTGGGCGCACCACCACGACCTCGACGTCGCTGACGGCGCTGCGCCAGCGCGATCCAGGTTTCAGTTCCATCACGCGGCCTCCGTTGCGGGGGCAGAGACGCCCAGTTCACGGGCGACGGCCTCCAGTCGCGCGACCTTAGCCGAAAGCGGCACGGCTGGATCGCCAGGCCACACGTCCGGCCCCCAGAGCACCAGGTTGTCGAACCCCTCGCGCTGGAACGCCGCCGCCGTCTCGCCGTAAGGCGCGTAGGGCCGCAGGAAATAGTCGAAGGGCCGCCCGTACGTCCCCGCCGCCTTGCGCGCGCCCTCGATGGTCTCGCGCAGGCGCAGCGCCTCCTCGAGGGTCACCTGGGCGGAGTTCAGCCAGGCGTCGGCCGAGCGCGCAACGCGCCGAAGCGCCGGGCCGGAATTGCCGCCGCAGACCAGCGGCACAGGCGTCGGGTGCGGCGTGATCTGCAGCTCGTCGAAACCGAAGTGCTTGCCCTGGTGGCTGAAGAAGCCGCCGGCCCAGGCCTTGCGCAGGATCTCGATGGTCTCGTCCAGGCGCGCCCCGCGTTCCTCGAAGGGCACCCCGACCGCGTCGAACTCCTCCTTCAGCCAGCCGGCGCCTGTTCCAAGCAGGAACCGACCGCCCGAGACGTCGTGGGCGGTGGCGGTGCTGCGCGCCAGGAGCAGCGGGTTGTTCATCGGCACGATGCAGATGGCGGTGCCCAGCTTCAGCCGCGTGGTCGCTCCCGCCACGGCGCCCAGCAGAAACCAGGGGTCGTAGATCTTCACGTCGTCGCCCAGGATCGTCTTGTCCCGCGCGTCGTTCTGGTCGGCCGGCGTGTCCTTGCGCGACGGGTGATGGCCCACATAGGTGCGCGGGATCACATAGTGCTCGCCGAACCACAGGCCCTCGAACCCCAGCCGCTCGGCGTGGCGGGCCAGGTTCAGCAGGTCCGCAGGCGTGTAGTTGTAGGTGGTGATCCCGAAGGACGTCTTTCCGCTCATGCGGGCGCTCCCGGCTTCCATTGCGGCAGGGTCGGGCCGCCCTCCAGCTTTTCGAACCAGACCTGCATCGGCTGGCCGGCCGCAAGCTCCGGCGTCCCGTCCACCCGCCCGACCAGACGCACCTCCGGCGCATCGTCCAGCTCCACCACCACGAGCGTATAGGGCGCGGGAAAGGCCGGATGGATCTGGTGCGTCACCGTGGTCCAGCTGTAGAGCGTCCCGGAGCCCTTCGCATCGCGCCATGCGGTGTTCCAGCCGCCGCAGTGCGGGCAGTGATCGGTGGGCGGATGCAGGGCGTGGTCGCAGTCCTGGCAAGCGCGGAAGACCAGCCGGCCTTCCGCCGCGGCCGCGAAGAAGCCGGCGGTCTCGCGGTCGGTGTCGTTGGGCAGGATCGAAGCCATCACGCCGCCTTCCGGAACACGACGCTGGAGCCGACCGGCAGCGGACCGCCGGTGCACAGGCAAGTCTCGGCGTCCGGGACCTGCATATCGGCCTCACCCCGCAGCTGGCGGACGGCCTGGACGATGTGGTTCATGCCGTGGACATAGCCCTCGGAAAGGTGCCCGCCGCCGGTGTTGATCGGCATCTGGCCTCCGAACTTCAGCGCCCCCGAGGCGGCCATGGGACCGCCCTCGCCCTTGCCGCAGAAGCCGAAGGCCTCGAGCTGCAGGATGACGCTGATGGTGAAGCAGTCATAAATCTGGGCGATGTCCATGTCCTGGGGACCCATGCCGGCGCGCCGCCACAGCTCGGTCCCGGCCTGGCGGCCGCCGATCTCGGTGATTTCGCCGCGCGTCACCACTGGGAACATCATCCCGGCCCGGTGGTCGCGCGGCGCGCCGCCGGCGACGGCGCGGATCAGCACCGGCGGCTTGGCGAGGTCCTTGGCCCGCTCGGCCGTCGTGATCACCACCGCGCAGGCGCCGTCGCTTTCAAGGCAGTAGTCGAAGAGCCGCAGCGGTGAGGAGATCATCCGCGAGGCGTGATAGTCGTCCAGGGTCAGCGGCCGCTGCGCCATCTGGGCGTGCGGCGTGCGGTTGGCGTGCTCGCGGCAGGTCATCGCCACCGCTGCCAGCTGCTCGGGCGTCGTGCCGTAGTCCAGCATGTGCCGCCGCGCCATCAGCGCGAAGGTCTGGCCGGCGGTCTGCAGCCCGTAGGGGAGGAAGAACTCGTCATAGCTCCCAAAGCCGCCGGCCACCTCGACGCCGTCATAGCGCCCGCTGCCGCCGAGCCGCGCCTCGGAGCGCCCGTTCAGCGAGCGGAAGGCGAGCACCGCCTTGGCCTGGCCCGAGAGCAGCGCGCCCATGGCCACGCCCATCATCATGCAGGGCGCGACGCCGCCCGGACCGGTGTCGGCCCAATAGCGCAGGTCCTTCATCCCCAGCGAAGCCGCCAGGCTGTAGGGGCGGACGGTGTCCTGCTCGCAGCGGACGATCCCGTCGATGTCGTCGACCGTCAGGCCGGCGTCGGCGATGGCCTTCAGCGACGCCTCGGTGGCGAGCGAGAGCACGCCGCGTCCGGAATCGCGGGTGAACGCCGTCTGGCCGATCCCTGCCACCGCGCACTTGTCGCGGCCGGCGAAAGCCAAGTCGTCGTCGATCATGGGGCGGCCTCCTGCGCGACCTTGCCGGAACTCTTGCCGAGCATCTCGGCGTCATGTTCGCCGAGCTTCGGGGCGGCGGTGCGATCCACCTCGCCGAACGACGAGAAGCGATAGATCGGGCCGGGATAGGCGACCGGGCCGAGGCCTTCGTGCTCGACCTCGACGAAGAAGCCGCGGGCCTTCAGGTGCTCGTCGTCGAACAGATCCTCGGGCGCGTTCAGCACCCCGATCGGCAGGCCCGCCGCCTGGCCCTCGTGATAGGCGTCGTGGGAATCTTGGATGAGGAAGAAGCACTCGACCAGATCCTGCACTTCGTGGAAGCGCGTCTGGCGGAACTCGATGTCGGAGAACTCCGGATCGGTGAGCTGCATGGCCATGCCCTTGGAGTCCATCCAGGCCACCAGAGCGTTCCAGGCCTTGGCCTCCGACAGGATCAGGGCGAAATAGACGTAGCGGCCGTCCGCGCAACGGAACAGCGCCGGCTGGGTCGGCGAGGGCTGCGCATGGCGGCAGGTCTGCCGTTGCACATGCACCCGCGGATAGAACCAGTAGGGATTGGCCAGCTCCACGTTCACCGCGCAGGACTCGTGCATGGAGACGTCCAGAAGCTGGCCGCGACCGGATTGCTGCCGCTCCAAAAGCGCCAGCATCACCCCGATCTGGGCGAAGCTGGCGGCCGAGTGGTAGCCCTGGTTCCCGCCAGGCCGGATCGGCGGGATCGAATGATCGTCATAGCCGCAGCTGTTCAGCGGCCCGCCCGCCGCCAGCGCCACCAGGTCCGAGGACTTGTAGTCCGCCCAGGGGCCGGTGAGGCCGAACGGCGTCACCGAGAGCACGATCAGCTTGGGATGGGCCTCGCAGAGCCGCGCCAGGTCCAGCCCCAGGTCCTTGAGCGCCGCCGGCTGCAGGGTGGAGATGAGCACGTCGGCGTCGGCCAGCAGGCTCTCAAGCGCCGCCTTGCCGGGGCCAGCCGTCAAGTCGGCGGTCACGCTCTTCTTGTTGGAGTTGTAGTACCAGAAGTTGAGGCTGGCGTCGGGGCCCGTCTGACCCTTGGCGAACGGCCCGACGCGGCGCGTGGGCGAGCCGTCCGGCGGCTCCAGCTTGACCACCTCGGCGCCCATCTGGGCCAGGAGCAGGCCCGAGAACTCGCCGCCGATGTCGTTGGCGATCTCGACCACCTTCAGGCCCGCCAGGGGATGCGGCGTCTGCGCCATGGTCAGATCACTCCCTCGGCGGCCAGATCCACATATTCGTCCTCGGAGACGCCGAGCAGGCCCTTGAACACATGGGCGTTGTCCTCGCCCAGCAGCGGTCCCGACCGCCAATTGTCCTGGACCGTGCGCGAGAACTGGATGGGCGTGCCCTCGAAACGGGCCTCGCCGATCACCGGATGGTCCATCTCGAAGAACAGGCCGCGGCCGGCGATCTGCGGGTCGTGGTCGTTGGTGTCCTCGGCGGTCTGCACCGCGCCGGCCGGCACGCCCGCCGCCTGCAGGGCGTGCATCAAATCGTGACGATCCTTGTCCGTGGTCCAGGCCGCGACGAGTGCGTCCAGAGCGTCCTGATTGGCGAACCGCGCCGCCTGGCTGGCGAAACGCGCTTCCGACGCCCAGGCGGGCTCGCCCATGACCGAGACCAGGCCGCGCCATTCCGCGTCGTCGAAGACGGCGATGGCGATCCAGCGATCGCAGCCCCGGCACGGATAGACCCCGTGCGGCGCAGCGTCCGGATGCTCCAGCCGGTTGCCGGTCGGATAGGAACCGTCGGACGTGGTGCGGCCGTTCACCGCCACATCCAGCAGGATGGGGCCCAGGAGGTTGATCCCCGCCTCCACGGCCGAGACGTCGATCTCGGCCCCCTGTCCGGTGCGGTTGCGGTGGTAGATGGCGGTCAGGAGCGCCGAGGCGTTGAAGAAGGCCGCCTCGTTGTCCATGTACGACAACCCCCAGCCCGACGGTTCCTCGCCCGGCAGCCCCGAGATGAAGGACAGGCCGCAGACCGCCTGGACCACGGGCCCATAGCTCTTGTTCTCGGCGTGCGGACCGGTGTGCCCAAAGCCGCTCATCCGGGCGTAGATCACGTCCGGCGTCAGTTCCTGCAGCCGCTCATAGGTGAGACCCCATCGCTCCATGACGCCGGGGGCGAAGTTCTCGGTCACCACACTGGACGAGGCGATCAGCCGGTCGGCGAGCGCACGGCCGCGCGGACTGCGCATGTTGATGGTCACGCCGAGCTTGTTGCGGTTGTAGTTGTTGAACAGGCCGCCCTTGTCCGGATCGGGGTTGGCGTCCTCCTCGCCGTAGGTGCGCACCTCGCCCTTGTAGATCGGCAGGCGCCTGGGCATGTCCAGGCGATTGCGGTCCTCGATGCGGATCACCTCGGCGCCGAAATCGGCCAGGAGACGGGTCGCGCAGGCGCCGACGCCCATCCAGCAGAAATCCGCCACCCGGACGCCGGCGAGCGGGCCCTGGCGCGCGACGGGCGTCCGGCTCGTCCCGCCAAAGACCGCGGGGTGCGAACGGACCGCTGTGGACTGCATGCCGAAACTCAGCGCCGGGGCGGCGCGCTCCCTTGTCGATCGAATTTGTTTGGTCGATCTCTTATGATCATTATTATGAACTGCCCATCGCGGCTGTCAACGCCTCGACGAAGCGGACCCGGGGGTTGCAATGTTCCGGCAGGGCTGCGAGCAAGGCGGGGGGACGTCAAAGGGGCGTCCGGTCCGGCGCGAGCCGTCGGAGGAGAGGTTGATCGGATGAGAGGGCGTCGCAAGGCGAGCGAGGCGGCCGCCGCGCCAGCCGTCGGGGGGGAAGCGCCGTACGACCGCCCGCCGATCTCCTACGAGCTTACCCGGCGCACGCAGAAGACCTCGGAAGTGGTGGCGCTGGAGATCGTCCGCGACATCGTCCGCCAGCAAATGCTGCCCGGCGACCGCCTGCCGCTCGAGGCCGAGATGCTGGTGCAATACCGCGTCAGCCGCTCGTCCCTGCGCGAAGCGCTGCGGCTGCTGGAAGTCCAGGGGCTGATCGCCATCCGCCCCGGACCCGGCGCCGGAACCGTCGTGGGCCGCGTGCTGCCGGGAAACCTGGCGCGCTCCCTCACCCTGCACCTGCACATGCTGGGCGCGAACTATGACGAGTTGCTGGAGGCCTGGGTGGAGAGCGAGCCGGTGCTCGCGCGCCTGGCCGCCCTCAACCCCGACCGCGAAAAGGTCCGCAAGGCGTTGAGCCCGTTCCTGGACGAAGGCCACGCCTGGGCGGTGCGCGAGGGGCTGCGATTCCACGACATCATCGCCGACCTGGCCGGCAACCGCGTCCTTGGGCTGGTGTTGCAGTCCGTGGCCTTCATCGTCACCGAGCAGGTGCTGACCAGCGCCGAGCGCGGCGACCTGGAGAACCACATCGTGCACGACCACCGCAGGCTGGCCGAGGCGATCATCGCCGGCGACGCCGACCTTGCGGCCAACCGTATGCGCGAGCACATCCGCCACGAGGTGGAGGTGTTCAAGGGGTTCTGGCCACTGAAGGTCGGCGAGAAGGTGCAGTGGCGCTGATCCAGGCGTAAGGCTGGCGGTTACGCCCGCGCCAGCTCGGCCCCAGCCCCGGCGCCTTGGGCTGCGTCGCCCTTGAGTTCGCGCGGCAGGCAGCGCGCTGAACAGAAGAAGCAGAGGGCGGCCAGCACCTCCATCGCGATGCTGCAGGGGATGGCGTAGCGCAGCGACTGCGATCCGTAGATGGGCTGCAGCGCGTCGCTGATCACCCCGGTCAACAGGGGCCCCAGGCTGAGGCCGAATAGATTCACGATCAGCACCAGCATCGCCGAGGTGAAGGCCCGCATCTGCGGGGCGACCAGCATCTGCGCGGTGGCCACGACCGGCGCGGTGTAGACGAAGAGCAGCATCGACTGCAGCGCCACGAAGACGATCGAGACCTTCGTGTCGGCGACTAGGTAAGTCGCCAGGGACGCCGGGATGAGCAGCGCCGAGCCCACGGCCGGCGTCCACATGTACCAGCGGCGATCTTTGCGCCCGAGCCGATCGGCCAGGGCGCCGCCGAGAAACTGCCCGATTCCGCCGCCAAGGCCGAAGGCGAGCGCCAGGAGGAACGCCACCTGCTTCAGGGGCATCTCGTGTACACGGCCATAGAACGGCGCGTTCCAGTTCTGGACCGTGTACAGAACGAAGGCGTGCGCGGCGCCGCCCGCAGCAAGGAAGCGGAAGGCCCGGGACTTCCAGAGCACGCCCAGCGCCTCGCGCAGGGGAAGCTGGGCTCGCTCGTCCTTGTGCTCGTCGAAGCGGCCGCGCAACGGCTCCTTGATGGTCAGGACCAGCGGCGCCATAGCCACACCTACGATCCCGAAGACCAGGAACGCCTCGCGCCAGCTCATCGCCTGGGTGATCCAGCCACCCGCAGCGAAGCCGAGCATGGTCCCGAAAGGGCTGGAGAGACCCCACACCGCGAGCGCGGTCGCCCGCTGCCGGAGCGGGAAGTAGTCGGCGATCAGCGAATGGCTGGCCGGCACGCATCCGGCCTCGCCGAACGCAACGCCCATGCGGAACGCCACCAGGGTGGCGAAGTTGTTGGCGAGGCCGCAGGCCGCCGTCGCTGCGCTCCAGATGGCGAGCGCGCCGGCGATCAGCCGCTTGCGGCTCCATTTATCCGCCAGCCGCGCAATCGGCAGCGCCAGCGTCGAGTAGAGGATCGCAAAGGACAGTCCCGTCAGGGCGCCGAGCTGGGTGTCGGAGAGCTTGAGGTCCGCCTTGAGCGGCTCCTGCAGAATCGAGATGATCGAACGGTCGATGTAGTTGAACAGGGCGACCGCAAACAGCATGGCCAAGCCGTAGCGGCTGTAACGGAGCGACTGGGCGTCGGCCATGGCCATTCAAACCTGTGGAAAGCCCCGGCGGCTGAACCGCCGGGGCCAAAAGACTACTAGAAGCGATAGGTGAAGGTGGCGCCGATCTGACGCGGCGGGTTGATGATGCCCCGGTCCACCTCGAGCGCGGCGTTCTCGGCCGGCGTCAGGAAGTAGAAGTTGTAGTTGGCGGGCGCCGCCATGCTCCAGCGGTTGAGCACGTTCTTGGCCCACAGTTGCATTTGCCAGGACGCGCCCGCCGGCTGGTAGGTGGCCGACAGGTTGATGAAGTCCTTGCGCGCGGTGTGCGCCACCCCGATTGGCTGCGCCCGTGTGGCCGACACCTGGTACGAGCTCGCCCACTGGTCGTCGGCGTGCAGCTTCAGGGTTCCGTTGTCGCCGAGGTCCAGAGTGTAGTTGATGAAGACCTTCAGGTCGTTCTTCGGCACGAACGGCACCGGGTTGCCGGAGCAGTCGGCGCCGGTGGCGGTGCAGCCGGTGAAGGATGAGTAGGTCGCGTCGGTGTAGGCGTAGTTGATCCCGACTTCCAGGTTCTCGATCGGCCTGCCGACCGTCTCGACCTCCACGCCCTTCACCAGGATGCCGCCCGCATTGGTGTCGTTAAGCACACCGTTCACCAGGGTGCGGACCTGCACGTTCTTGGTCTTCGCCCGATAGGCGGCGATGTTGAAGGTCAGGCGGTTGTCGAACAGGCGGAGCTTCGAGCCCGCCTCCAGGCTGGTGCTCTTCTCAGGCTGCAGCGGCGTGACGGCGGCGAGCGGGTTGGTGCTGGTCAGCGACCAGCCGCCGCCCTTGAAGCCGGTGGAGACGCCGCCATAGACGAGCACGCCGTCCGTCGGCGTGAATTCCAGGATCGCCCGCGGGGTGAACTTCTTCCAGGTCTCGTCGAACTTGACGGCGAAGGGCGCGCCGTAGAACGCCGTGCGGGCGCCGTGGTTAGTGTAGCCCGCCTTCTTCTCGTAGGTGTAGCGGCCGCCGGCCGTCACGGCGATCTGGTCGTTGAGGTGGAACTTGAACTCAGCATAGGGCGCGACGCTCAGCACATGATTGTCGCCGACCACCACCGCGTCCTGCCGGGCTCCCGCCGTCAGCAGGGAGAGGCGGGACTGCGGGATCGTGCCGTTAAAGCCGAAGGTGATCGCCTTCTTCAGGTTCTCGAAGCTGTAATAGAGGCCGGCGATGTATTCGAGCCTCTTGCCCGAGGGCGAGGTCAGCCGGAGTTCCTGGCTGAACTGGAATTCCTTGCTGCGGTTGATGCTGGGCCGGTTGAGGGCGTACGGGGTGTTGTCGCCGTCGTCCTCGTAGAATGAGTCCAGCGTGCGGTAGCTGGTGATCGAGCTGATCGTACCCAGCGCCTGCTCCCAATCTGCGCGCAGCTGAGTGGCGACGATGTCGCGCTTGGTCTGGCCGTCCACGTCGTGGGAGACCTCCCACGGATGCTGGATCCCACCGAGGCTGTTCACCAGCGAGCCCTGCCCGAACGACTGGTAGCCCGAGGCGTACATGTTCTCGTGATTGTACTGCAGCAGCGCCGTCACCCGCAGATTATCGTTCACCTGCCACAGGAAGGTCGGGCGGATGGCGAAGCTCTGCTGGTCGCTGACGTTGTGGCCGGTGAAGCGGTTATACATGTAACCGTCGACGTTCTTCACGCTGTAGGCGATCCGGAACGCCTTGCTGTCGCCGATCGGCAGATTGACGAAGCCCTGGCTCTCGTAGCCGACCGCGCCGTGACGCTCGTAGGTGTTCAGCGTCCCGTTGAACTCGCCGGAGGCGCTGTCGCCCAGCGTAGGCTTGTTGCTCGTGATCTGCAGCGCGCCGCCCACGACGTTGCGGCCGAAGGTCGTGCCCTGCGGTCCGCGCAGGATGGCGATCTGGTTGACGTCAAAGAAGTCCGCGTCGAACGATGCGAGCGTGCCGTAATAGATGTCGTCCGCGAAGATCGCCACCGGCAGTTCCAGGTGCGGCGAGTCGTTGGTCGTCACCTGCCCGCGGATCTGCAAGTTCGCGGTGCTCTGGCCTTTGGTGGAGACGAAGGTCGCGCCGGGCACCTGCGACGGGATGTCGATGAAGTTGAGCACCCGCTCGGACTTCGCCCGCTCGCCGGTGATGGCGGTGACGGCGATCGGCACCTTGCTCAACGCCTCCGAGCGGCGGGTGGCGGTGACGATCACCTCTTGCACCTCGCTCGAGGCGGCGGTCGGCGCGGCGTCCGCCGCGAAGACCGGCGTCGCCATGAGGCCAGCGCCTGCGACCAGAGCCGCGACCGCAGCCTGCCGCCGCAGCCCGGTCTTCCAGTACGTGTTGTGAAGTTTCATCCGTCGCCTCCCCTTTGTGCCCGCCGCCCGCGACGCGGGGGCGATTGAAATAGGAAAGAGACAGCTTCGTCGGTCGGGCGCCTTGGCGGCGCACGCCCGCAGTCCCGCACGATGGCGGAACCGGCCCTGGCGTCTCGTCCCTTTAAACAGCCGACCTGTCTTTCTTTGAGGCCGGTCAACTTATGCTTCAATTAGGGATGATCATGATGATGATCATCCGAATGTCAAGCGCAGAGCGCTGCCGCGGTCGCCGCATTTCCGCGAGAAACTAGAGGTCCGCGACCTTGAGCAGCTGCTTGCCGACGTTGCGGCCTTCGAAGATCCGCATCAGCGCCGCCGGTGCGTTCTCGAAGCCGTGCACCATGTCGGCGCGCGCCTTGATCTGGCCGCCCCTCACCCAGTCCGCCAGCCGGGAGTCGGCCTCGGGGAAGTCGTGCCGGTAGTGGGTCGCCAGGAAGCCCTGGATCGACGCCCCGGTGAACACCACGTTGAAGTAATTGCGCGGACCCGGCGGCATCTCCTGGCTGCGTGGGTCGAAATTGTAGCGTGAGATGCCGCCGCAGATGACCACCCTGGCCCGGGGCGCGAGGCGCGCCAGGACGTCATTGAGGATCTCGCCGCCCACATTATCGAAGAAGATGTCGACGCCGGACGGGCAGAGGTCGCGCAGGCGCGCGCGCACCTTCTCGTTCTTGTAGTCGATCGCCGCGTCGAACCCGAGCTCGTCCGTCAGCCAGGCGCATTTCTCCGGCCCGCCGGCTATGCCGATCACCCGGCAACCGGCGATCTTGCCCAGTTGCCCCACCAGCGAGCCGGTGGCCCCAGCCGCTCCAGAGATCACCAGGGTATCGCCGGCGACGGGCCGGCCAACCTTCATCAGCGCCAGGTAGGCCGTGCGGCCGGTGCCGGCGAGCACGCTGAGCACCGCGTCCAGCGCCACGCCGTCGGGCGCCTTGTCGAGCGTCTCGCCCCGCACGGCGGCGTATTCCCTCCAGCCGATGTGGCCGAAGACCGCCTCGCCCGGCGCGAAGTCGGGATGGCGCGAATCGACCACCACGCCGGCGGCGGTTCCCGGAACCACGCCGCCGATCTCCACCGGCTCCATGTATCCGGCGGCGTTCTCCATCCAGCTCTTCTGGGCGGGGTCGAAGCCCAGATATGCGGTCCTGACCAGCACCTCGCCCGGGCCTGGTTCGGCCACCGGCGTCAGCGCCAGTTCGAAGTCGTCATCCCGCAGCGGGCGGCCCACAGGGCGGGCGGCGACCTGCCACTGGCGTTGCATCATAGAACTCATGGGATGTCCTCTAGGTCGCGCCGGCTTCCTGGGCCCATCGCCAGGCGGCCGCGACGAGCGGCGGCAGGCGCCTTTCCTGCTGCGCGGCGTCGGCGCTGGCGGCGTTGCCCTGACGGGCGCGGCCGACGATGCCCTGCACGATGGCCGCCACCCGGAAGAGGTTGAAGGCTTTGTAGAAGGCGAGGTTTTCCAGCGGCGGACGCCCTGCCCGCTCGCAGTAACGGGCGACATAGTCCTCAAGCTCCGGGATCCCCAGGGCGGCGAGATCCAGGCCCTCCAGGGTCCCGCGCGGGTCGCCCTCGGCGGGCCGGTACCATTCGAGGCCGTGATAGGTCAGGTCGCCCAAGGGATCGCCGGTGGTCGACAGCTCCCAGTCCAGCACAGCCACCACCCGCGGCTCGGTCGGGTGGATCAAGAGGTTGTGGAACGAGTAGTCGCCGTGGATCAGCCGGGTCTCGCCGGCGGGCGGGGCCGCCTTCGGGAGCCACGCCATCAGCCGGTCCATCTCGGGATAGTCGGCCGTGCGCGAGGCCTCGTACTGCTGGCTCCAGCGGCTGATCTGGCGTTCGAAATAGTTGCCCGGGCGGCCGTAGTCCTCGAGCCCGGCCGCCACGTGATCGACGCTGTGCAGCATGGCCAGGGTCGCATTGGCCGAGTCGTAGACCGCCGACCGTTCGGCCGGCGTCAGGTCCGGCATGGAATTCAGCAGGAACACCCGCCCGGCGACGTGCCGCATGACGTAGAAGGCCGAGCCCAGGACCGTGTCGTCCTCGCAGAGCGCCAGCGGCTCGGGGACCGGGAAGCCGCGCTCGAACAGCGCTCGCAGAACGCGGAACTCGCGGTCCACGGCGTGCGCCGACTTCAGCAGCACCCCCGGCGGCTTGCGGCGCAGCACGTACTTGGCGGCCGGCGTCGTCAGAAGGTAGGTGGGGTTCGACTGACCGCCTTCGAACTGCCGCACCTCCAGGGGGCCGGCATAGCCCGGCACCATGTCGCCCAGGAATTGCACCAGGCGGGCCTCGTCGATCTGGTGGGCCGGCTTCACCGCCCCCGTCGTACCCAGGTATTTTCGCACAGGCTCGGTCATGGTCATGGCACGCATCCGTCGAGGCGGATGATCGCCCCCGTCGTGAAGCTCGATCGGTCACTGGCGAGATAAAGGACGGTGGTGGCGATCTCCTCGGGCCGCCCGATCCGCTTCAAGGCTGACGGGGAGTTCGCGTCGAGTTCCTCGCGCCAGGACTTGGCGATGTCGGTCCAGAACGGGCCGCACATGATGCCGTTGACCCGCACCTTCGGTCCGAACTCCATGGCGTGGGCCTGGGTCATGATGTTCAGGGCGGCCTTCGATCCGGCGTAGACGGGATAGGTCCGGCTGGGCGAGACGGCCGCTGTGCTGCTGACGTTGATGATCGCGCCCGAGCCGGCCTCGAACATCCGGTCGCCAATGAGGGCCGAAAGGCGGAACGGGCCCTTGAAGTTCACGCCGATGGTCTTGTCGAACAACTCCTCGGAGATCTCCGAGGAGCGGGGCGCGACGGGCGCCATGCCGGCGTTGTTCACCAGCACGTCCACCTTGCCGAAGGTCTCGTAGGCGGCCTCGACCAAGCGCGGGATCGCCTCCCACTGACCCACATGGCAGGCGATCGGCAGGGCGCGGCGGCCCATGGCGCGCACTTCCGCGGCCACCGCCTCGCAGGCCTCCAGCTTGCGGCTGGCGATAATGACATCGGCGCCGGACGCGGCGAACGCCTTGACCATCTCGTGGCCCAGGCCGCGACTTCCACCCGTCACCAGGACGACCTTGCCGCTCATATCGAAATAGTCGGCCATTTCCTCGTGCGCCCAAAAAAGAACGGCCGGGCGGGAGCGCCCGGCCGTGAGGTGGGGAAATCAGTCGAGGTGGTAGATGCGAGCGGCGTTGCCGTGGACGATCTTGCCCACGTCCTCGCGGGACACGCCCGCGAAGACCTCTTCCATGTAATCGGAAGGATACTGGGCGGACGTCGCCGGTCCGGGCGACATGCTGGTCGGGTGCGGGAAGTCGGTTTCGTAGAGGATATTGTCGGCGCCCAGCATCTCGATCGCGGGCTTCAGCGTCGCCTTCTCGAACCAGAAGCAACCGTAGATCTGCCGCTTGAAATACTCGGACGGCAGCAGCTTCATGTGCGGGTTTTCCTTGTGCGCCCCGCAGTTCAGCCACTGGTAGTCCAGCCCCGCCAGCAGGTAGGGCAGCCAACCGACGCCGCTCTCCACCGACACGAAGTTCAGCTTCGGAAACGCCTCGCAGATCCCGCCACAGGTGAGCTGGGAGATGATCTTGGCGTTGTCCATCGAGAACAGGGCGCCCATCGAGGCGAAGGCGGCGTGCTGCCCGATGCTCTCGTGCATCATCTCGAAGTACCACATGTCCCCGGTGCCGATGTGGAAGTTGACCGGCAGCTGCATGTCCTGGGCGGCGGCCCAGACGGGATTCCACCGCGGGTCGGTGAGCTTGGGCAGGCCGAAGTGCTCGGGCTCGCCGCACATCACCACGCCCTTGTGGCCGAGCTTGGCGCAGCGCTCCATTTCCTTGACCGTCAGGTCCATGTCCCAGAATGGCAGCGCCATCTGCGGGACTAGCCGGCGGCGATCGGCGCTGGACCATTCGGTCAGCCAGTCGTTGTACGCCTGGACGCACTGGAGCATCAGCTCGGAATCGCCGAGGGCCAGATAGCGGCCCGCCCCGAAACCGGCGACGTTGGGATAGAGAATCTGCGCCCAGATCCCGTACTCGTCCATCTTCTTCAGGCGCGGCGCGGCGGCGTAGAGGGCCGGGTCCACCTCCTCCAGGCGCTGCGGGCGCTTGGGCGGATATTCGTGCCAGCCGGCCATGGCCGCGCCGGCTGCGGCGGTCGTCCGGTCGCCGCCGAAGAACCAAGCGTCCTCGCTCATCGCCGGGTCCCACTTCACGTGGGGAACCTTGTCGCCGTACTTGGCGACAGAGATGCGTGACGTCCACAGATCGTAGGGCTCGATCACGTGGGTGTCGGTGTCGATAACTTTGAATTCTTTGACGATCGCGTTCACGTCGATTCCTCCGGCACGCGCTCACGCGGCGCAGCGCCATTCTCTCTTGGCTAGATTATGATGATGATCATCATGTTGGTCAATGCCGGATTCGCAGCGTCGCCCGTCGCCGCTTAGGCCGCGGCGTGACGCGATGCGGGCGCCCGGTACTTGCCAAGTTCCATCCGCGCCACGGTGCGGGCGTGCACCTCGTCCGGGCCGTCGGTGATCCGGTGGATGCGGTTGCTCGCGTAGAGCTCGGCCAGGCCGAAATCCTCCGTCACGCCCGCCCCGCCGTGGGCCTGGATGGCGTCATCGATGATCCTGCAGGCGATGCGCGGGGCGGCGACCTTGATCATGGCGATCTCGCCGCGCGCGCTCTTGTTGCCGGCCGCGTCCATCATGTAGGCGGCCTTCAGGCAGAGCAGGCGGCACATCTCGATGTCGATGCGGGCCTCGGCGATGCGCTGCTCCCACACCGAATGCTCGGCGATCGCCTTGCCGAAGGCGACGCGGGACATCAGGCGCTTGCACATCTTCTCCAGCGCCACCTCGCAGGCGCCGATGATGCGCATGCAGTGGTGGATGCGCCCCGGGCCCAGCCGGCCCTGGGCGATCTCGAAACCGCGCCCTTCGCCCAACAGGATGCTCTCCACCGGCAGGCGGACGTTCTCGAGCAGGATCTGGGCGTGGCCGCCGTGGCTGGCATGGTCGTAGCCAAACACCGGCAGCTGGCGCTCGATGGTGACGCCGGGCGTGCCCGCCGGCACGAGGATCATCGACTGCTGGTCATAGGTCCGCGCCCCCGGGTCGGTCTTGCCCATCAGGATGTAGACCGCGCAGCGGGGGTGGCCGGCGCCGGACGAGAACCACTTGCGGCCGTTGATGACGTATTCGTCGCCCTGCCGTTCGATGCGGGTCTCGATGTTGGAGGCGTCCGACGACGCCACCGCCGGCTCGGTCATCAGGAAGGCCGAACGGGTCTCGCCGTTCATCAGCGGCCGCAGCCACCGCTCCTTCTGCTCCAGGGTGCCGTAGCGCATCAGCACTTCCATGTTGCCGGTGTCGGGCGCCGAGCAGTTGAACACCTCCGAAGACCAGCTTACCCGGCCTAGGAGCTCGGCGATCGCGGCGTATTGCAGGTTGGTCAGTTGCTCGCCCTCGAAGACGAAGGTGTCATCCACGTGCTGCTGGCCGCTGTGCGGCGGCATGAACATGTTCCACAGGCCCTCGGCCTTCGCCTTGACCTTCAGTTCGTCGACGATCGGCACCGCCTTCCAGCGTTCGCCCGCGTGCTCCTGGCGGATGTAGGTCTCCAGGTTCGGGTAGATGTGCTCGTCCATGAACCGCTGCACGCGGCCGATGAGGTGCTGGGTCTTTTCGTCGTGCTCGAAGATCATGATGCGGTTCCCTAATGACGCCTGTCAGCCCGACTTGCCGGCGAGATAGCCGCCGTCGACGGGCACGATGGCTCCGGTGATGAAGCTGGCGCGGTCAGACGCCAGGAAGACGATGAGTTCGGCGATCTCTTCGGGCTGCGCCCAGCGGCGCAGCGGATAGGCGGACGCCACGCGCTCGAAGGCGTCGGCGCGGGCGAGAACCGCAGCGGTGAGCGGCGTCTCGACCGCGCCCGGCGCGACGGCGTTGACGCGGATTCCGTGGGTCGCCAGGTCAAGCGCCATGACCTTGGTCAGGCCGACGAGGCCGTGCTTGGACGCGCCATAGGCCGTGCGGTCCGAAACCCCGGTCAGGCCCGCCACCGAAGCGACGTTGATAATGACGCCCGGGCGATCCGTCGCGCGCAGCCTGCGCGCCACCGCCTGGGCGCAGATGAAGGCGCCGGTGAGATTGATTTCGAGCACCGCGCGCCATTCGGCGACCGACAGGTCCAGGAACTTGCGCCGCTCAGCGATGCCCGCGTTGTTGACCAGGATGTCGACAGGGCCGAACGCGTCTTCGCTCGCCGCGACGGCGTCGGCGACGGCGCCTTCGTCGGTGACGTCGAGCTGGACGGAGATCGCCTGGCCGCCGTCGCGCTTCACCCGTTCAGCCGCCGCCTGCGCCAAGGCAAGATCGCGATCACTAACGACGACCCGCGCCCCGCATCCGGCCAGCGCCAGGGCGGTCGCTGCGCCGATGCCGCCGCCGCCCCCGGTCACGAGCGCGGTGCGTTCCGCGAACATGTCGGCGCCCGCCATGCCGCGTCAGGCTTCGAGTATGACGATGGCGGACAGGCCGGGCGCGCCATAGACCTGGCTGTAGCCCAGCCGGGCGTGCTCCACTTGGCGGCCCTCGGCGCGGCCGCGTAACTGCTGGGCGTTCTCATAGACCTGGCGCAAACCCGAGGCGCCGATGGGCTCCCCGCAGGCCAGGCAGCCGCCGTCGGTGTTCACCGGCAGGGAGCCGCCCAGGCGGGTGGCGCCTTCGGCCAGCATCCGCTCCTGCCCGCCATCGGCGCAGAAGCCGTTCTCGGCCATGTGCATGATCTCGGCGCCGCTCTCGGTGTCCTGGAGTTGGGCGACGTCGATGTCCGAGGGGTCGACGCCGGCCATGTCATAGGCGGCCTGGGACGCGAGTTGCGTCGGCGAGGGCGCGCGCTCCACGTCCAGGGACGGCGAGAAGACCTCGAACGAGCCGTTGAGCCGGGTGCGCACCGCCGCCCCGCGCAGCTTCGGACCGGCGAGGCCGAACTCGCGCATCTTGCGGTCGGAGGCCAGGATCAGCGCCGCCCCGCCCTCGGCCGGCGAGCAGAACATGAACTGGGTCAGCGGGTCGGAAATCATCCGCGAGTTCATGATGGCGTTGAGGCCGATGGCCTCGCGCCGCCAGGCGTGCGGCGCGCGCACGCCGTTCTCGTAGGCCTTCTCTGCGACCCGGCCGAGCGTGGTCGGGCTGATCCCGTGCAGGCTCATATAGCGGTTGATCTTGGTCCCGAAGAACTGGGTGGTCAGCATCAGGCCGATGTCGCCGTACCAGTCCGGCAATCCCCAGTCGGCGGGTTCGGGGTTGAAGGCTCCCCGGGGGTGCTTGTCGAAGCCGACCACGACACCAAGATCGAACTCGCCCGACTTGATCGCCCAGTAGCCGGAGAGCAGCGCCGAGCCGCCGGCGGCGCAGCCGTTCTTGACGTTGACGAACTGCATGCCGGTCAGGCCGAGCCTGGGCAGCACGGCATCGGCGTTGCCAGCGGCGTCGGAGCCGCCGAAGCCGAACTGCATGGCGGTCCAGTCGAGCCCGGCGTCAGCCAGGGCTTCGCGCACGGCGAACACCCCCTGGTCCAGGCCGGACTTGTCGTCGTGACGGCCGAACGGGTGAATGCCCGCGCCTACGATGTGCACGTCGGTCATGGCGTTATCCCTCAGGCGACGGGTTCAAAGGCGTAGGCGAGCACGTCGCCGCCGACCCGCTGGAACGGGACCAGCGTCAGGCGCATGGGCGCGCCCACCCGCAGGCTGGAAAAATCGTCGGTCTCGATGCGGGTCTCGACGATCACCTCGCCAGGCAGCTCCACATACCCCACCGCATAGGGGCGGAAGCTCGCCTCATCCTCGGCGCCGGCGTAGGGCGGCGACTTGGGCCGGAAGCGCTGAATGGTGAAGGCCCACAACACGCCGTCCGGCGACAGCGGCGTGCGCTCGTAATTGGCGGCCTCAGGCCCGGTGGGCGCGGGAAACACCATGCGCCCGTCGCTCTTGCGGCGAGCCCCGATCAAGCGCGGCGCGCCATCAGCCTCTTCGAACAAACCCTCTGCGATAGGCGCGAGCGCCATCGGCGTTTCTCCCGTTATTTTTCGGGATATTGATCATGATGATTATAATAGTCTAGGGGTCTTCGATCAAAAAAGAACGACGGCGCGGTCGGCCGCAAGGCGAGACCACGCCGCGGGACAAGCGCGCGCTTGAGGTTGGATCGGCAAGGTTCAGGCCTGCCGCGAGGCGGCGCGTTACTAGGCTGCTGCGATCGAGGCCGGCATGCGGCCCGGCCGGTAGAGCTTGGCCAGTTCATCGTCGATAAGGGCGTGCCGCCGCTCCACGGGCCAGTCGTCCGGGTCGAACAGCACCTGCACCGCCAGGCCGAGCAGCAGGGTAAGGATGCGCCGCGCCTCATCGGCGAGATCCAGGCCCGGGCGAAGCAGGCCCTGACGGTCCAGGTCCTCCATCACATGGACGATATCGCCGCGGGTGCGCAGGATGCACTTGCGCTGCGCCTCGGCGATTTCCGGGTCGGCGACGGCGCGCGCCCAGAAGGCGAGCCAGATCTTCCACTCGATGATTTGCTCTTCGCCGAGAGGCATGAGTTCGGCGAGAAGGGCCTTGAGATCGCCGCCGGAAGCTTTGAGCGCGGCGTTGCAGCGCGCGCTCGCGCCCTCGATGCTTGAATTATAAGTCAGAAACAGCAGTTCGCGCTTGTTGTGGAAGTAGTGCGAGACGATCGCCGTGCTGCATTCCGCGGCCTGGGCCACGTCGCGAACCGTCACGGCGTCAAGCCCGGACTCGGCGATGAGCCTTGACGCCACCGCCACCACAAGCCGGCGGCGCTCCTCTCGATCCACAAAAACCGGCATTGACACCCTTCTAGAACGTTTGTCATATGACAGCGGTCATATGATGATCATCATAATAAATAAAGCCTGGAGGAGACACATATGAAGGACCGCGAACCGCGTCCGTAGTGACCCGAAACGCATTGACGAGCAAGTCGCTGTTCTGACCAGCGAAGCTTTTCGTCGCGCCCACACAAGTCGTCTGAAACTTAGAGTTCGCTCCGCCTTAGCTGGAGCGCGTGAGGGCTCGTGCGCCGAAAGCATCCGATCCTGAGGTTAGATTGAGCAGGTCATGTCGATTTCAGAAACGATCACCGAAACCCCGAGCAACGCGCACCTTTCGAGCGCGGCGAGCGCGTTCCTTGACCGGGGCGGCTTTGGTCACGTGATCGAAGGCGAGTTCGTTTCCTCACTGTCGGGCGAGACTTTCGCGGTCATTGATCCTGCCACGGGCGAGGCGTTCGCGCGGTGCGCCGCCGGCGGCGCAGAGGATGTGGACCGCGCCGTGCGCTCCGCCAGGCGGGCCTTCGAAGACGGTCGCTGGCGGGACCTGGAGCCGCTGGAAAAGGAGCGCCGGCTGCGGCGACTCAGCCAGCTGATCGACCAGAACCGCGACCTGCTGATGGATATAGACGTCATCGACGGCGGGCTGGTGCGGGCCTATTCCGAATTCATCGTCAAGTTCGGCCAGGACGCGACGGACTACTATGCCGGCTGGCCCACCAAGCTGCACGGCTCGGCGCCCCCCTCCCCCCGCGACGTGGTGGTCACCGAGGTGCGTGAGCCAGTGGGCGTCTGCGCGGTGATCACCCCCTGGAATGGACCGTCGGCGGCCCCGGCCAGCATCGTCCCGGCGCTGGCCTGCGGCAATTCCGTGGTGCTGAAGCCCGCTGAGCAGACTCCGCTCGCGGCCATCGTCACCGCCCGCCTCTGCCTCGAAGCGGGCATCCCGCCCGGCGTGGTGAACGTGGTCCAGGGGATCGGCGAGGTGGTGGGCGCGGCCCTGGTGGCGCATCCCGGCGTCGACTCCATCAGCTTCACCGGCTCCGGCGACACCGGCCGGCGGATTTCCGCGGCCGCGGCGCCGCGGCTGAAGCGCGTCAGCATGGAGCTGGGCGGCAAGAGCCCGCAGATCGTGTTCGACGACGCCGACCTCGACGACGCGGCGAACGCCGTCGCCGCCGCGGTGTGGGGCCATTCCGGCCAGGTCTGCACCGCCGGCGCCAGGGTGCTGGTCCAGCGCGGCGTGCATGACGAGCTGGTCGCCGAGGTCATCGCCCGCTCGCGCGATCTGCGCCTGGGCTCCGGCTTCTCGCCCGACACCCAGATGGGACCGCTCGTCTCGCAGGAGCAGCTCGACCGGGTGAGCCGCTACGTCGCCATAGGCCGCAGCGAGGGCGCCGAGGTCGTGCTCGGCGGCCAGCGCCACGGCCAGTCCGGCTACTTCCACCAGCCGACGATCTTCACCGGCGTCGACAACCGCATGACCATCGCGCGCGAGGAGATCTTCGGCCCGGTGATGGCGGTCATCCCCTTCGACACCGAGGAGGAGGCGGCGGCGATCGCCAACGACACCGAGTTCGGCCTCGCCGCCGGCGTCTGGACCCGCGACCTCAGCCGCGCCCACCGCATGACCCAGGCAATCCGCGCCGGGACCGTGTGGGTCAACACCTACCAGCGCGTCTACCCGTCCATTCCCTATGGCGGCGTCAAGCAGTCCGGCTACGGCCGCAACCTCGGCGCGCCTTCGCTCGACCACTACACCCAGACCAAGACGGTCTGGCTCAAGGTGAGGTGATCCACATGTCGCAGTCCGCAGAGATCAGGTCCGCCGGCGAGGCGACCTCGCCGATGTCGCTGGAGGCCGTCGTCCGCCAACTGAAGGACAGGGTCGACGTCCTGGAGACCATGTACGCCTACTGCCGCCACGCCGACATGCTGGACGGGAACGCAATGGCGGACCTGTTCGTCGAGGACAGCGTCAGCAACTTCCTGCCGGGCGGCGACTCCGTCCTGCAGGGCCGTGAGGCGCTCCGCGGGTTCCTGAACGGCGCGCTGGGCGTGACGGTCAGCGGCAGCCACCACATCACAAACGCGGAGCTCATCTTCGAGACGCCCGATCGCGTCGTGATGCACTGCTACATGTACTCCTGGCAGCGCTTCGACGGCTTTCCAACGACCGCCGACTGCCACCGCTGGGGCCGTTACGAGAACCGCTTCGTCCGCACGCCCGAGGGATGGCGGTTCGACCGCCTGAGACTGATGTCCGCCGGCGAGTATGGCGGGGCGCGCATCGGCGAGCAACTCGGCCGCCGCTTTCCACCAACCTTCGACTGAGGCGACACGCCGCCGGTCAATTCCGACGAACCATAATCATCACTGCGGGGGAGAAACGTTCATGAGCCGCACCAATCCTAAGTCCTGCCTACGCGCCCTCTTGCTGCTTTCAGCGTCGGCGACCGCCTTCACCGCCGTCACGCCATCGGTCGCACGCGCCGACGACGCCGCGCCGTCCGCGTTGCAGGAGGTGATCGTCACCGCCCGCAAGCGGGACGAGAACATCCAGAACATCCCGGTGGCGGTCACCGCCGTCTCGGCCGAAAAGCTGGACAACTACGGCCTGCGCAGCATGGAGGCGATCGCCGCCTCGGTGCCGCAGCTGAACATCGTCCGCGGCAACTCGGGCTCGGGCGCCACCATCAGCCTGCGCGGCATCGGTTCGACCTTCACCAGCATCGGCATCGAGCAGTCGGTGGCGGTGAACCTGGACGGGGTCTATTACGGCCAGGGACGGATCATCAACGAAGGCTTCTTCGACATGAAGCAGGTCGAGATCCTTCGCGGGCCCCAGGCGCTGTTCTTCGGCAAGAACGCCTCGGCCGGCGTGATCTCCTTCCGCTCCGCGGACCCGGGGTCCCATTTCGAGGCCCTGGCGCGCGCCGGCTACGAGTTCGAAGGCAAGGTCGCGAACTTCGAAGGCGTGGTCTCCGGGCCCGTGACCGACACGCTGGGCCTGCGCCTGGCCGTGCGCTACTCGGACATGTCGGGCGGCTATATGGAGAACGTAGCGCCTGCGGGCACCATGACGACCTTCAATGTCGCCACGGGCGTCGCCACCGGCCACGCCGCGCCGACGCCGCGCAAGGACGTGCCCGGGGAACGCGACTTCTCGACCCGGCTCACCGCCGTCTACCGCCCCTCGGACGCCTTCGCCCTGACCTTGAAGGGCTCCGTCACGCGCTTTCGGACCGACAACGCCACCTGGAACTACGAGGTCGGCGACTGCCCCCTGGGACGGGCGCAGCTGGACCCGGGCGAGAACTGCGCCAAGGACCGCAAGATCCGCCAGAACGACCTGCCGGCGGATATCGCCGCGACCAATCCGCTTCTCGGTCGTCACGGCGGGCGTCTCTATCAGGACTATGACGCCTATTCGGTCAGCGCGAACGCCGCCTACACCGGCGACAAGGTCGACATCACCTCGGTCACCGGCCTGCACCAGTTCAAGAACTGGTTCCTGGGCGACTACGACTTCACGGCTAACCTGAACGGCGGCACCTGGGGCTCGGAGCGCTCCAAGTACAAGGCCTTCTCCGAGGAGATCCGCGCCCAGACCCGGCTGGACGGCCCGCTCAACTTCATGGCCGGGGTCTTCTACCAGAACACCCGGCTCGACTTCGACCAGCAGATCATCTTCCCCGGCGCCCTCGAGAACTCGACGGCCGCCGACCGCACCAAGCGCTACATCACCGTGGCCAAGCTTTCCTATACCGACGGCACCACCTTCGCCGGCTTCGCCCAGACGCAGTGGAAGCTGGCGCCCACCCTCGAGCTGGACGCCGGCGCCCGCTACACCCACGAGACGAAGGACTCGCAGTTCGTCCAGCCCTACGTGATCTCGGCCTACCAGGCGGTCTTCCGGCAGAACCACCCGATCGCCGCCAACCAGACCTTCGACAACCTGTCGCCGGAAGTCACTCTGACCTGGACCCCGTCCAGCCGCCTGACCACCTTCGTGGGGTACAAGCAAGGCTTCAAGTCCGGCGGGTTCTCCGGCAGCGCCCTCGACAGCGCCATCGGCAACACGACGGTGAACGATCTGGCCTTCGCGCCGGAGAAGGTCAAAGGGGTCGAGGGCGGCGTGCGCGCCATCCTGTTCGACCAGCGGCTGCGCCTGGCGCTCGACGTCTACCGCTACACCTATTCCGACCTGCAGATCGACTTCTTCGACGCGGCGAAGATCCAGTTCATCACCCAGAACGCGGCCTCCTCGCGGGCTCAGGGCGTCGAGTTCGAAGCCGAGTGGGCGCCGGAGCCGGTCCCCGGCCTCGTGCTGCGGGGCACGGTCGCCTACAACCGGGCCCGCTATCGGAACTTCGCCAATGCGCCCTGCTGGGGCGGCCAGACGCCGGCGGAGGGCTGCACCATCGTGGGCGGCCGTCCCATCCAGGACCTCAGCGGCAAGGCCACCGGGCTTGCGCCCAAGTGGACGGCGGCGTTTGAGGCCAACTACACGCACGACGTGGGCGAGAATCTGGTGTTCGGGGCCAGCGCCAACCTGCGCTATTCCAGCTCCTACTTCGCCCAGCCCTTCGCGAACCCGCGCAGCGTCCAGGACTCCTACGCCACCCTCGATGCGGCGCTACGGTTGCGGACCAAGGATTCCCGCTGGGAGCTGGCGGTGATCGGCAAGAACCTCACCGACAAGTACGTCTCCTACTTCATGGGCGACGTCCCAAGCACGGGCGCCAACACCGGCCTTCCGAACGCGCTTCGGTCGGACCTGTCCTCGGCGCCCAACCAGCCTCGCACCATCGCCGTCCAGGTCACCTGGAAGTACTGAGTAGCTCACCGACGGAGGACGTCATGACCACCGCTCGCACCTTGCAAAGACCCGCCGCCCGGCGAACGCCGGACACCATGCGCGACCTCGAACGGCGGGTCGTCGCGCACCTGGCGGCGGGGGGGACCACGGACCTGGAGGAGGCGCCCATGCGCGTCTCCGCCAGGGACTACACCGACCAGGCGCGGTTCGAGGCCGAGCGACGCGAGCTGTTCGGCAAGGTCCCGCTGCTGGCCTGCCTGTCCCGGGACATACCCGAGCCGGGCGACCGGATTCTGTTTGACCACGCCGGGCCGGCGATCGTCATCGTGCGCGGCGAGGACGGCAAGGCGCGGGCCTTCCTCAACATGTGCACCCACCGCGCCTCGCGCCTGGTGAAGACCTGCGAGCGGCGCAAGTTGATGACCTGCGGCTTCCACGCCTGGAGCTTCGACCTGGAGGGCCGCCTCGTCGCCGTGCCCGGCGAGGAGGCTTTCGAGGGGATCGACCGGGCCACCCGCAACCTGATCCGCGTGCCGGTCGGCGAATGGGGCGGGATGATCTTCGTCAAGGCGCACCCCGGCGACGAGGAGATCGACGTCGAGACCTGGCTGGGCGACATCGGCCCGCAGCTGCTGGCGTTCGACCTGGCCAACGCCAGGCCGGTCAAGGAGGACCGCCTCGACGTCCAGGCCAACTGGAAATACTGCCTGGACACCTACGGCGAGGCCTACCACTTCAGCTCAATCCACCCGACGACCTTCGGCGAGCGCACCTACAGCAACATCGCCCTCTTCGACAGCTTCGGGCCGCACTACCGGGTGTTCTTCACCAACAAGAGCTATCAGGACCTGGTCGGGGTGGACGAGGCGCAGTGGCCTGAAACGCCCTATGGCGGCAGCCACCTGATCTTCCCCAACAGCATCGTCTACGGCGCCCCCATGGAGGGCGGCGGCAACATGGTCGGCATGTACCGCCTCTATCCCGGCGAGACGCCCGGCCAGTCCGTCACCATCCTGTCGGTGCACCGCGCGGCCGACGTGCCGGCCGAGACCCCCGACGAGGCCTTCGCCGCCGCCCATGACTTCATCGTCCAGGTGGTGCGGACCGAGGACTACAGCGTCTCCAAGGACGGCCAGCGGAACATGGCGCACGCGCCGCCCGGCTTCCAGCTGGTCTATGGCCGCAACGAGGGCGCGCTACAGACGGTCCACCAACACATCGCCGAGGTCATCGGCATGCCGCTGGAATAATCGCCATGTCCGTCTACCTGCACGTCACCCTGGAGATCCACGCAGCTGGCCTCCCCCGGTTCCTGGACGCCATGGAGAAGATCGCCGTTCCGATCCTGGAAGGCGAGGGATGGCGATTGGCCGGAGCGTTCGTGCAGCGCTCCGGCCGCCTGGGCAATGTCATCGACCTCTGGGAGCTCGAGGATTTCCAGCATTACGACCGGGCGCTGAAGACGCTCGGCGCCCATCCGACGTTCCCCGCCTTGAAGAAGGTGCTGGAAGAGACGGTGATCAGTGAAACCGTAGTCTTCGCCGACGCTGCCTCCTACATGAACAGCGGCCGGGCCCAAGGGCGTGCGGCGGCCCCCGTCTGAGAACCCCCGCAAGGACGACGCGGCGTTCCACGCTACGGCCTCAACGGCCGTGCTCAGATGGTCGCATTCCGGCTCCGACAGAACGGTGAAAGCGAGGCCTTCAAGGCCGGCCGTCCATCCTGGTCCAATCAGAGATTGCGGTAGTAGTCCGCCGTGGAGGCGAAGGCGCCGAGGTCGATTCCGGACGAAGCCGCGCTGGAGACGGCCGCCGCCACATCCTTCTGCAGATAGGGCTTCACGCCCGTCAGGACGCGGCTTGACGGCGCCTGGGCCTGGAACATCGCCATGGCGAAGCTCGAGCCGCTGCAATCCTGGAAGATGCGGGCCGCCTGCCAGGTGTCGAATCCCTGCTGCTCGGCGGTCGCCAGCACCTCGGCCGCATGCTGCACGTTGGATGCGAAGATCAGGTTGTTGAGCAGCTTGATCGTCTGGCCCCGCCCCAGCGCGCCCACATGGTGGATCTTGTTCGCGTAGAGCTCAAACAACGGACGAGCGCGCTCGAGGCCCTCGCCATCACCCCCGACCATAAGCGTCAGCTCGCCCGCGGCGACCTGGGCCGGGCCGCCGCTGAACGTGGCGTCCAGAATCGCCACGCCCGCGGGCGCGCGCGCGCCGATCTCCCGCGCCAGGTCGGGGGAGCCGGTGGTGTGGATGGCCACGACGGTCCCCGGCCGCATCGCCTTCAGTGCGCCGCCCTCGAACAGCACCTCACGAAGTTGGGTGTCGCTGAAGACGCAGATGCCCAGGACGTCGCTCTGCGCCGCCACGGCGGCGTAGTCGGAGCTGACCGCCGCGCCGGCCGCTTCGACCTGCGCCAATCCCTGGCCGCGCGCATAGGCGGTGACCTGGTGGCCAGCGTTCAAAGCCCGCGCCGCCATGCCTGCGCCGATGGTGCCCAGGCCTACCCAGCCGATGTGCATTGAGAGTTCTCCAGGTTGCCGGCGGATCAGGGACGCAGCACCCAGCCGCCGTCGACGTGCAGCACCTGGCCGGTGATCCAGTCGCCGGCCGGGGAGCAGAGCAGGAGCAGCGGGCCCACCAGGTCGTCAGGCTGGCCGCGCACCCGCATCGCCACGGTGGCGTTGAGAAACTGGATGAAAGGAGAATCGTCCGGCGTCATGGCCTTGCCCGCGTCGCTCATCACATTGCCCGGCGCGATCGCGTTGACGTTGATCTTATGCTTGCCCAGCTCGCTGGCCAGGGTCGTGGTCAGGCCGAGCAAGGCCAGCTTGCTGATCCCGTAGAGCGAGGTGGCCGGAAAGGCGCCGCCGGACGTCTGGTTGACGATCTTGCCGCCGCCGCGGGCGATCATCGAGGGCACGACCGCCTGGGCGCAGTTCAGCGCGCCCGTCACGTTCACGGCCATGAGCCGGTTCCACTCGTCGATCGGGACCTTCGAGGCCGGGTGGAAGGTGGCGTCGATCATCAGGGCCGCGTTGTTGACCAGGATGTCGATCCCGCCGAACGCCTCGGTCGCCGCCTTGGCCATCTGGGCCACCGATGCTGGGTCGACGATGTCGACGCCGCAGGCGATCGCCTGGCCGCCGGCGGCCTTGATCTCTTCGGCCACCGCCCCGGCGCCCGAGGCGTTGAGGTCGGCGACCACCACGGCGGCGCCCGCCTTGGCCAGGCCCAGCGCATAGGCCCGGCCGATGCTGTTGCCGCGCCCGCCGGCGCCGGTCACGACCGCAACCTTGCCGTCGAGCCTGTAGGCGTCGAGTTCAAACATGTTGGTCTCCCTAATGTGCTGGCGGATCGGACCGGCCAGCTCCGCCTTGGACGTCCGCCTGAATGGTCAGGTCAGCCTGTCATCGGACGGCCTTCGGCGACCCGCTTGGCCATGTTCCACATGCAGCCCTGCATCTCTGAGGCCTTCGGCCATCCCGCATAGAGGGCGAAATGCAGGATGAATTCCTCCATTTCCGCGATGTTCACGTCGCCCGACTTCAGAGACGCATAGATGTGCGAGATGATCGGCATGTGGGCGTCGTTCAGCCCCACGCAAGCCATGGTCACGAAGCGGCGGGCCTTGCGGCCGAGCCCGGGGCGGTCCCACATCTCGCCGAAGACGAAGTTCAGGATCCCCGCATCGGTGTAGGGCTCTTTGGGTGGCGGGGGCGGGAAGGTCATCACGTCCACCCAGCATGCCGCGCCCCGCGCCTGCCGCTCGGATTTCGGCTCCAGGACCAGCGGCGGCGGCTCGGCCGGCTCCTCGAGCCCCAGGGCGTCGGCGGCCCGGGACACCGCCTCGTCCAGCACCTCGGCTTTCGACCAGCCGCAATAGACTGCGAAATGCAGCACGAACTCGCGCATCTCCTCCAGGGTCAGGGCCTTGGACGAAAGGGCACCATATACGTACTTGTCGTTCTCGCTCGCATTGGTGGCCTGGGCCACGCAGGTCAGGGCGATCAGCCAGCGCTCCTGCAAGGTCAGGCCCGAGCGGGTCCAGACCTCGGCGGCGACGAAGTCGCGCTTGGAGTTCAAGAGCACCGTCGAACGCCCCTTCGGGCGCGACCCGAACAGATCCTGCAGGACCTTGTCGCCTAGTTCGCGTCGCTCTTCGCGGTAACCCATGTCAGTCTCCACCCTTATTGTATACAATATATCCAAGCATCATCGAATGTTCATGTACACATTCTTGAGCTGGCTGAATTCGCGCAGTCCCGCGAGCCCGCCCAGGCGACCATAGCCGCTCTGCTTGTAGCCGCCGAACGGCGTGGCGGCCGACATGCCGCCGCCGCCGTTGACCTGGATCATGCCGGAGTCCAGCGCCGCCGCGACCCGGTGCGCGCGGGAGAGATCGCCCGTGTGGATGTATCCGCCCAAGCCGTAGCTGGTGCCGTTGGCCAGGGCGATGGCGTCCGCCTCGGTGTCGAACGGCGTGACCGTCAGCACCGGCCCGAACACTTCCTCCTGGGCGAGCCGATCCCCATTGTCGACGTCGGCTACGATGGTGATCGGCAGGAAGAAGCCGTCGGCAAGCTCCCCGCCCAGCCGCTCGCCGCCCGCCACGATCCGGGACTTGCCGCCGGCTGTCGCCTGGTGGATCTCGCCCAGGATGCGGTCGCACGCCGTCCGCGAGATCACCGGGCCCAGCACGGTCTTCTCGTCGCTGGGATCGCCCACCGGAAAATATCCGGCCATGCCGGCGATCTGCTGCAGATAAGTTTCGTAGATCCCCCGCTGCACAAGCAGGCGCGTGCCGTTCACACAGCCCTGGCCGTTGGCCGAAACGGCGCCGCTGAGCGCTTCCTGCGGCGACATCGAAAGGTCGGCGTCATCGAACACGATCACCGCGGACTTGCCGCCCAGTTCGAGGCTGCAGGGCTTAAGCGTCGCGGCGGCCGAGACCAGGACCTTCCGCGCCGTGGCGCCGCTGCCCACGAACTGGATCTTGTCGACGCCCGGGTGGGAGACCAGCGCGTCGCCGGCCTCGGCGCCGCCCGGAACGACGCTGACGACGCCTTCCGGAAATCCAGCCTCCAGCAACAGTTCGGCCAGGCGCAGCGGGGCGAAGGGGCCAAGCTCCGACGGCTTCATCACCACGCAGTTGCCGGCGGCGAGCGCGGGCGCAAGGACCATCGCCGCGGCGTAGAGCGCGCCGTTCCACGGAATGATCGCGCCGACCACGCCATAGGGATTGTAGCTGGCGTAGTCGTGCGCCGGGCCGTGCCAGGTGTTGACCACCTCGCCGTTCAGTTTGTCCGCCCACCCGGCGCAATAGCGGAACTGCTCCACGGCCAGGGCCGGCGCATGACGCGTCTGCAGGATCGGGTTGCCGTTTTCGACCGTGGTGAGACGCGCGAACTCGTCGGCGTGCTTTTCGAGGATGTCCGCAGCCGCGAGCAGCAGGTTGCGCCGTTGGTTGACGGGCATGCCGCGCCATTTCGGAAACGCCGCCCGCGCCGCCGCGACCGCCGAATCCACGTCCGCGGCCCCGGCGAGCGACAGGGTGACCGTGCGCCGGCCCGTCGCGGCGTAGACGTGGTCCAACGCGCCCCCGGAAGTCGAGGTGCGGAGATCCCCACCGATCAACATGGAAAATTTCGGAATCAGAGCCAGATCGGGTTCGGCAACAGCCATTCGTCACTCAATGATTTCACGCGCGGGCCGTCCCGCACATGCCGCCTACTTGCACGGCCGAAACCTAGGCCGGCGCCCGGCGACGGATCGACCTCAAAACTGAAATGGCGGTTTTTTGCCGCCAACCCCCAATTGATCCCGGCTATTGATTCACCAGACCTTGCACTCGAACCGCCGGATATTCGGGCGAGGTGAACCAAGACTGTAAGGGGGGAAGCTGTGCTGGATCGGCAGGAGTTCGCCGTGCTGGCTGATTTTCCAACAGGCCGCGGAGGGGCCTCTGTAGCGCGGGGATCCACTCCGGCGCGGGCCAGCGCCCTTGCTCGGAAGGGGCGACGATCTTACGGTGGATCGGAACTGAGGGCTTGTCGCCTTCGGTTCGACAGCTTTGGGATTGCTTCGGGCCGGCCCGATGTCCAACAAAAAGATCGAATCGCTCACGCGCGCGCTTCAGACTGCCGCCCAGATGTTTTCCGAGCGGCCTTTCGAGCAGGTGCAGGTCGCGGAGATCGCGGCCCGCGCACGCTGTTCCTCGGCCACGATCTACGAGGCCTACGAGACCAAGAAGGGCCTGTTCCGCGCCGCCATGGCGCAGAATTCCGGAAACGCGTGGCCGAACCTCACGAACGATCCGGACCCGCCGAGCCTGACGCATCTCATGGATTTCTTGTCGGAGCGCATGGCGGGCCTCGCCACGCCCAGGATGAGCAATTTCTGGCGGTCCGTGAGCGTGGACACGCCGCACGTCGAAAACGTCATGGAGCAGATGCTCCACCGCACGGATCATCTGAGCACGATCGTGGAAGAGGTGCGCCGGTGCATGGACCAGGGGCTCCTGCGCCGCGGAGACCCCAAGGCCGTCGCCTATCTCATTCTGGCCGGCACCGGCTACGAGCCCTTGGCGTATGGCCTGCTGTTCGGGCTCGACGCCACCTGCGGCGCCGCAGCCATTCTGGAAGCTGTGCTCGGCCCGCTCGTCACCGGGCTGGGACAGGCGGAGCTGAATTCCTTCGTCGCCAAGTCCCGGTCCAACGGTCCGCCGGACGAGGCGGCGCGGCCGAGCTTGCTCAGATACCTGAAGAGCGCGCCGGAGACGTGCGGCTGCGCGGCCAAGCAGAAGCCCGAGACGGTCTGAGCTCGCGAACACGCCGGCCGACCGACCCGCATGCGCGGCCGGTGAACTGCGCCCGAAACAAGAAACTCACCAGAGGAAGCCCACGACATGGCCGACATGACGCCCGCTGAACAGATCCTGGCGATCGAGGAGATCAAGCAGCTGAAAGCGCGGTATTTCCGCTGCATGGACAAGAAGGACTGGGCCGGCTTCCTGGCCGTGTTCACGCCCGACGCGATCATCAACTGCACTGAGGCCTTCACCCCGACGGACCATGCCGGTGCGCCAATGGAAGTCGGCGGGGCCGCCCCTCCCCCGCTCAATCCGGAGCTCTACGATACCGACATCGTGAAGTTCGTCGCCAATCTCAGCGCGATGCTCGGTCCCGTCAGCACGGTGCATCACGGCCATATGCCGGAGATCAAGCTCACCTCGCCCACGACCGCCAGCGGAACGTGGTCGATGGAGGACATGCTGCGCTTCCCGCCGGAGGCGCCGGGATCGGCGGCGCGCCTGATGCACGGCTACGGCCACTACGAGGAGACCTACGAACGGCTTCCCGCAGGCTGGCGCATCAAGACGCTGAAACTCACCCGGGTGCGGGTCGACATGACTCCTTGATGACGCGGCGGGTGCAGGAGCGTCAGGTTTTGATGGGCGGGCTCGGCACGACCACGGCGCGGCACTCGCCGAACCCGATCGGCCTGTAACCCTCCCGACGGGCGACCGCGCAGGCTGATTTCGTCTCCGTCCTCGAGAAAGCGACGAACCTCGCCGTTCCGCAGCACGATCGGCCGCGAACCCCCAGCCGTCGCCTCGATCAAGCTGCCCAGCCCCTCAGGTTCCGGGCCTGAGATCGTGCCTGTGCCCAGGAGATCGCCCGGCCGCAGGTTGCAGCCCCCCGATGCGTGGTGGGCGAGCATCTGGCCGACGGTCCAGTAAAGGTTGGTCGCCGAGGTCGCGCAGATCGTTTGCGACGGGACGCCCTGCGCGCGCATGGCTGCGGTCGTGATGGCGACTTCGAGGTCGATCAGATAGGCGCCTGCCGCCTGGTCCCTGGCGTCGTCCAGGTAGGGCAGAAGCGGCGGGTCGTCCGTTCCGCGCGCCGGCTGCGCCGCGCGGAACGGGGCGAGGGCCTCCGCGGTGACGATCCACGGCGAGATCGTCGTGTGGAAGCTCTTGGCGAGGAAGGGGCCGAGGGGCTGGTATTCCCACGCCTGGATGTCACGGGCGGACCAGTCGTTCAGCAGGCAAAGACCCGCCACATGATCTTGCGCCTGCGCGATCGGAATGGGTTCGCCAAGGTCATTGCCGGGGCCGATCCAGACTCCCAGCTCCAGTTCGAAATCGAGGCGTTCGGCGGGGCCGAAGGTCGGGGCGTCCGCCTCCGGCGCCTTGCGCTGGCCGTTCGGCCGCCGGACGGGCACGCCCGACAGGCGGATCGAGGAAGCCCGCCCGTGATAGCCGATCGGGATGTGCCGGTAGTTGGGAAGCAGCGGGCTGCCGCCCGGACGCAGGACGCGTCCCACGTTCAACGCATGATGCAGGCACGCATAGAAATCGGTGTAATCGCCGATGACGGCCGGCAGGTGCAGGTCCACGGACTGTGCGTCGTGCAGCAGCGGCTCCGGGCGACCCTCACCAGGGCCGCCGGCCCGGAGCAGGTCGGACACCTGCCGGCGCAGCGCCAGACGGTCCGCCGCCGGCGCGCCGAGCAGCGGATTGAGCGTGTCCGCCTGCAGCGTCGCCGCAGGGACGCTCGGCAAGAGGCCAGCCTCGGAGGCGGCGGCGAGATCGAAAATCTCATCGCCGATGGCGACCCCGGCCCGCCGACGTCCCCCGGCCAGGCTGAAGACGCCCAGGGGCAGGTTCTGGATGGGGAAGTCCGGATGGTCCTCGGCGCTGGCGACCCAGCTGCGGCGCGCCGGGTCGTGGGTTTCGTCCAGGATCACCGCGGAAGCTCCGCCTTGGGGAAGCCCCGCCAACAGTCGTCGTAGCCGCTCTGCGCCAGGGGCGACTCGAGCGCGAGGCAGGTGGGTCGGATGACCCGGCGGCTTTCGAACATGAAGGCCATGGAGCCTTCGATCTTCTGCGGTTTGAGGTCGGCGGCCACGGCCGTCGCATAGGCGGCCTCGTCTGGGCCATGGGCGCTCATGCTGTTGTGCAGGCTGGCGCCGCCCGGGGCGAAACCGCCGCCGGACTTGGCGTCATAGGTCCCCTGCAGAAGGCCCATGAACTCGCTCATGACGTTGCGATGGAACCAGGGCGGCCGGAACGTGTCCTCCGCGACGACCCAGCGCGGCGGGAAGATCACGAAATCACAGTCGGCGACGCCGGCCGTCTCGCTGGGCGACGTCAGGACGGTGAAGATCGAAGGGTCGGGGTGGTCGAAGCTGACCGTCCCGACGGCGTTGAAGCGCCGCAAGTCATAGCGGTAGGGCGCGAGGTTCCCGTGCCAGGCCACGACGTCGAGCGGCGAATGGTCGAGGGTCGTGCTCCATAGCCCGCCCTGGAATTTCTGGATCAGCTCGGTCGGCTCATCACGATCCTCGAACCAGGCGACAGGGCTCTCGAAATCGCGGGGACTGGCCAGGCCGTTGGCGCCGATCGGCCCCAGCTCGGGCAGGCGGAAATGCGCGCCATAGGTCTCGCAGACATAGCCGCGACTCGCCCCCTCGATCAGCTCGACGCGAAACCGGACGCCGCGCGGCACGACCGCGATCTGCAGCGGCGCGGCCTCGAGGACCCCGAACTCGGTCACGAGCCTGAGTGCGCCCATCTGGGGAACGATCAGCAGCTCGCCGTCGGCGTCGAACACCGCGCGACCCTCCATCGATCGGTTGGCCGCATAGAGGTGAATGGCGATCCCCCGCCCCGCCGCCACGTCGCCGTTTCCGCCGAATGTGGTCAGCCCCTGCACGAAATCGGTGGGGGCGTCTGGGATGGCGAACGGGTCCCAGCGCAGCCGGTTTGGCGTCGCAGCGACCTCGTCGAAGGGCGCCGATCGCCACCCAACGGCGCCGGCGAACGGCTGGAACGGCGGATGGTCGGCGCTTGGCCGCATCCGGTAGAGCCAGCTTCGCCGGTTCTCGGCGCGCGGCGCGGTGAAGGAGGTCCCGGACAGCTGTTCGGCGTAGAGGCCGAACGGCACGTGCTGCGGCGAGTTGCGGCCCTGCGGCAGCGCTCCGGCGACCGCCTCGGTGGCGAAGTGATTGCCGAAGCCGCAGAGGAGCCCGGCCGAAACGGTCACGAAATGGCCCCGCGTCGCATCTGGTCGAGTTCGATGGACTCGAACAGGGCCTGGAAATTGCCCTCCCCGAACCCCTGGTTCCCCTTGCGCTGGATGATCTCGAAGAAGATCGGGCCGATCATGTTCACGGTGAAGATCTGCAGCAGCAGGCCCTCGCCGGTCTGGGGCGAGCCGTCGATCAGTATGCCCCGCTGGCGCATAGCCTCCACGTCGTGGCCGTGGCCCGGCAGGCGCGCGTCGACTAGGTCGTAGTACGTGTCAGGCGTTTCCTGGAAGCGCACGCCGTTGGCGCGCAGGCGGTCGACGGTGGCGAAGATGTCGTCGGTGGCCAGGGCGAGGTGTTGAATGCCCTCGCCCCTGTACTCGCGCAGGAACTCTTCGATCTGGCTGTGCTCGTCCTGGCTCTCGTTCAGGGGGATGCGGATCTTGTCGTCCGGGGCGGTCATCGCCCGGCTGACGAGGCCCGTCTTCTTACCCGTGATGTCGAAGTGGCGGATCTCGCGGAATCCGAAAACGTCCTCGTAGAACCGCGCCCAGTGGTCCATGCGCCCGCGGTGCACGTTGTGGGTCAGATGATCGAGGGTGTGGAGGCCGACGGAACGGGCGTCCCGCCCACTGCCCGGCGTCGGGCGGAAGTCGACATCGTAGATCTGCTCCATCCCACGCGGGTCGGCGAGATAGAGGTTCGACCCGCCGATGCCCTCGACGGCCGGGATATCGAGCTCCGCCGGTTCGCTCACCGGGCTTGCGCCACGCCGCACGGCCTCGGCGAAAGCCTGGGCGGCGTCGCGCACCCGAAAGGCCATGGCGTTGGCCGAGGGGCCATGGGCCTCGCGGAACGCCGCGGCCTGGCCGCTCGTGGCCATGTTCAGCAGGAAGTTGATGTCGCCCTGCTGGTAGCGGCGCACCGGCGTCGACCGATGATCCGCCAGATGGGTAAAGCCCATGGCCTCGAACAGGCCGGCCAGCGCCTCCGGGTCGGGACCGGTGAATTCGACGAACGCGAAGCCGTCGAGGCCCAGCGGGTTGTCTCTGGATTCAGGCATCGATCCGTCTCCCGGCGACAGGGCTTGCCGTCATGCCGCCCGTCCCTTGCTACGCGCGTAGGCCTGGGTCCCGCGGGTGTAGACCCTGTCGGTCGCAAGCACCGTGTCGATCTCGATATCCGGCTCGCCGGCCATGCGCTCATAGAGGGGAGCGAAATCGGTTTCCTGCGTCCGGCGCAGGAGGTCTTCGAAACTGTCGATGACGAAGTAGGTCTGCTGGAAGTCGTCGATGCGGTAGCGCGTGCGCATCACCCGCGTCAGGTCGAAGCCGATGCGGTTGGGCGACGGGTCATCGAGGGCGAACCTGGACTCACCGTAGGACGAGACGATCCCCGCCCCGAAGAGCTTGAGGCCGCCGCCTTCGCTGATCAGACCGAACTCAACCGTGTACCAGTAGAGCCGCGCGAGGCGATGGATCGCGCCCAAGCGCATGGCGCGCAGTCCGGCGCGGCCATAGGCCTGCATGTAGTCGGCGAACACCGGGTTGGCGAGCAGCGGCACGTGACCGAAGACATCGTGGAAGATGTCCGGCTCCTGCAGGTAGTCGAGCTCGTCAGGTTGGCGGATGAAGCGCCCGGCGACAAAGCGGCGGTTGGCCAGGTGGTCGAAGAAAACGGCGTCAGGCACGAGCGACGGAACCGCCACGACCTGCCAACCCGTCGCCGCCATCAGCCGATCGGACAATTCCGTCAGGTCCGGAATCCCAGGTTTAGACAGGCGCAGAATGTCGAGGCCTTCGAGGAACCGCTGCGTCACCCGCGGCCGCAGCATCTCGGCCTGGCGGGCGAACAGCTCGTCCCATGTGGCGTGCTCGGCCGGGGTGTACTGGTCCCATGCCTGGGGGATCGTCCAGTCCGCGGCCGCGCCGGCGGGCGGAGGGAGATCGCCATCGGGAACCTGGGCCATGATGACACGCGCGCCGCCGATCGATTCACATCGACCCTAGCATAACGCTCAAGGTAGAATTCCGCCGCACCTCCCGTTGGCCAACGCCGTGAAGCGCTCGATCGGCCGCGCCCGGATCACTTTCCGTGACGGCGCTCATACCGGCGCCTTAAGGTGATTTTTCACGCGGCGTCTGCACGGCCGGCTGAATTTGGTGAAAGTGATTATGACGACGCAAGTAGGCGCCGCCCCGGCACGCCCCAATGGACCGACCCGGCATCGGCGGCCCAACTCGATCCGGCGAACGACGACCCTGGACACGCAGTGGCCGCAGGGCATTGGCCAACCGATGTGCGTGCGCGGACACGCCCGCGACCTGATCACCGGGCCGGACGGCCAGGCCGTCACCGCGGCTGAAGACCACTTCGAGATCATGGCCTCGTCCTCGCGCGAAATCCTGTCGATCCAGACCAGCCGCTGCAACGAGCGGGCGCAGGAGCTTGTGGGCTCCCGGGGCGGCGGGCACCTGCGCGGCAAATTGGCGGACCTCTTCCCGCAGGAGCTGGCGGCCGGAACGCCGTTGCACCAGGTGCTGGACGACTTTTCCGGCGCCAGCCTGGTCGCCGGAGCCGTGTGGCTCCAGTGGGACCCCCAGACGATAGAGCGAATCCGGGCGCAGGGGACGGGCAGCACGGCCGGGCGCAACGGCAAGATGGAGGGCGTCTGCACGGGCTTCGCCCCAGGGTCCTCGGCGCTCTCCCCGGACCGCTTCAATGGGGGCGTGAAGAACTTTCATCTCACGCGGGTGCAGCCGCTGGAAAATCCGGACGACCCGCAGGGCTGGCACGCCCTGGGCGAGCAAGAAGGCCCGTCCGCGCGTCGGGCCCGCTGGATCGACGTGTGGCTCGAAGGCGTGCTTCGCATCGAGGCGGGCTTCCAGGACAGCTGCACCATGCCGGACGGCTCGCGGGGCGCGGTTCACGAGTACCTGATCAGCGCCACCGCGGACCCCCAGACCCACGAACTGCTGTCGCTCGAGGCGGACCCTCGGGTGTTGCCCTTCGGCGAATGTCCCGCCGCGATCCTGAACATCGGCCGCCTGGTCGGCGCGCCGCTGCCCGCCTTCCGCAAGCACGTGCTGGATCAGCTCCCCGGGACCTTGGGCTGCACGCACCTGAACGATGTCCTGCGAGCCCTGGCCGACACGCCGCAGCTGGCGCGGCGACTGGTCTAGAAACAGGCGGGCGCGGCCTGGTCCGGGGGCGCCCGCTCAGTCGACCTGGGGCTGACGAACGCCGTCCAATGGGAGGGTCATGCGGCAGACGAGTCCGCCTTCGCCCCATTGGAACTCTGCATGACCGCCAGCCTGGCTGAGCGCTCGTTCGATCATCGTGAGCCCAAGGCCTCGCCGCTCAGGCGCCTTCAGCTTCGGCCCGCCGGTTTCTTCCCAGACAAGCTCAAGGGAGTCTTCATTTTCCGTGAGGCGCCAGCTGACCCGGACGCCGCCGGTCTGCAACGAGAGCGCCCCGTACTTGGCCGCGTTGGTCGCAAGCTCGTGCACCGCCATCCCGATCGACTGGGCGGGATGCGCGGACAACGCGATTCTTCCGCCATCGAGCGACGCCTGCTCCGGATTGCCAATCGTGTAGGGGCGCAACTCCTCTTCGACGATGCGCCGAAGGTCGGCGGCTTCCCAACGGCTTTCCGACAGAAGCTGATGAGCGCGGGCGAGCGCCTGGAGCCTGCCGACCAGGACGTCCTTCAGGGCCTCAATCGAAGTCGCCTTGGACAGGGCGATGGTGCCCTGAACGATCGTAAGCAGATTGTTCGCGCGGTGATCCACCTCTCGCGCCAGCAGGCGTAGCCGCTCTTCACCCTCCCTGCGCTCGGTGATGTCCATCAGGACGCCGATCACGCCCTCCACGGCTCCTGCGCCGCTGAGCGTGACCTGGGCCCTCACCAAGAACCACCGCATCTCGCCGTCAGGAGAGAAGAAGCGGAACTCCGCCTCGAAACGGCGCTCGCCAGCCTCGATCGCGCGACGGGCGACGGCCAGGACGCCTTCCATGTCCTCCCGATGATGCCGCGCGCTCACCTCGTCGATGGTGAGCTCACGGTCGGGGTCGAATCCCAATATCCGCTTCAGTTCGGGATTCATGATCAATTGGTTCTTGGCGATATCGAACTGCCATACCGCGAGCCTGGCGGCCTCAATGGCAAGCTTCAGCGTCTCGTTCGACTGCTGAAGATCTTGTTGTAGCTTACGCTGCTCTGTCACATCGGCCAATGTGCCCACGTAACGGATAAGCTTAAGCCCATCCGGACCGTGCTCGAAGACAGCCTTGCCTTCAGCGACGACGTTGCGCACCTCTCCGTCCGGGCGAACCACCCGATATTCGTACGGCGAGTGATCGGGCTCGGAGGGATCGAGCGCGCGAAGGAACTGCTCACTCGTAAACTTGAAATCGTCGGGGTGGGTGACTGCGGCGACGATGTCACGCGTCAGGCGCATCTCTGGATCGAAGCCACAAATCTCGCGCGCTCGAGGCGAGTAAATGAATTCATCTCTCTCCAGCAACCATTCCCAAACGCCCAGACCGGACGCCGACAATGCAAGTTCCAGTCGGGCCTCGCTCTCCCTTAGCGCCGCCTCATTTGAGCTTACGTCGGTGCTGTCTTCCCGCATTTGGCTAGACTTGAACACGCCCGTGGGGGGCCACAGACTTCAACGCTTCAACGGACCTTAGGCGCCAGCCTCTATTTCGGCTCCGTGGAGACCGAAGGCGCGCCACCAAGCTCGGACGGATCAAGCCTTCAGTCCGTCTGGGGCGCCTGCCCGAAGCCGCGCACGATCTGCAGGAACATCGTCTCGGCGAGCAGCTGCGCGTCGGAGCGCCCGATCGGCTCGCTCCAGAGGGAGCCATAGGGGCTGTCGACATGGACCTTGCCGTCCGCAGTCTGCCACGAACCGGAGAAGATGCGCCCTCGGCACACCACGGCGATCGATTGCAATTGGCTGTCCATGAGTAAGGGATCACGCGGCGTTGGTTAAATTCTCTTTATTGATGTTTACCACTTCAGATGGAGCTGAAGATTTATTGAAATCTAGAATTTCAGCCTTGTCGGTAGCTCGGCTAATCCTGACGCACAGAATTGGGCCGTCCCATATTTCAATGAGATCGAACTCATGAAGCCGAGAACTTGCAAGCCGCCTCTGCTCTTCACGGATGCTGGTGCGAACCGCCTCGGCGCGAACTACCCGACCGTTCCGGATCCCATACAGCGTACGCATGTTGGCGCCTCGTAACGTTCTGTTAACCCTGCGCTCAAGTTGAAAGCCTGAAAACACCATGTTTTGAAAGTTGCGATGTTGTCGCACCGGGGAGACGAAGAGTCGCAGGCGCGCCGAGGCCATCTCGGAAGCTGAGCGAAGACTCCAAGGCTTCTTGAGCGTCAGGCACACTGAAGCCGCGATCTCTCCACGCTTTGGACGAAGGCGGGCTCCCTATTCCTGATCTAAGGTCGCGCGACTCTCAGGCTTCAAATGACGGCCCCACGAAGCTGCCCTGGGGCGGTCCGGCCGGAGCCGCGTTGGAGAGGGTGCGGAAAGGCGTGGAATCCGGCGATCGAGGCGGTCGAGATGATCGATCCGCCGCCTAAGGCCCGCATCGGGCCGACCGAGTGCTTGATCCCCAGGAAGGAGGCGCGCAGGCAGACATTCTGGGTGCGGTCCCAATCCTCGACGGAGACCGCCTCCAGCGACCCCACCGCCCGCCGACGCCGGCGTTGTTGAACGTGACGTCCAGTCGGCCGAACTCGCTCAGGGCCCGGCTCACCATTGCTGCGATGTCCGCTTCAGACGTGACGTCCGCCCGCTGGAAGACGCAGCGTGGTCCCGCCTCGCTCGCCAGCCCGGCCGCCTCCTCGCCGCCGGCGACGTTGAGGTCCGCGAGGACGACGTTCGCCCCCTCGCTAGCGAACAGGATCGCGGCGGCCTTGCCCATGCCGCTCGCCGCGCCGATGATGATGGCTGTCTTGCCGTTGAGTTGTTTCATGTCCGGCGTTTCCTCATGTTTGGAGCAACGCTAGGGTCTTCGCGCGGACCGGACAACATCGGCCGGCGCGAAGCGCAAACGCCGATCAATCCAATCGCGACGCTCGTCGCGCTCTACCGGACGAATGAGCTGGCGTTCCACCTCAAGAAGGCGCTCGAAAACGGCGTCACCCGCGAGGAACTGATCGAACTGATCACGCACCTGGCCTTCTATTCGGGCTGGCCCACCGCGCATTCGGCCGTGGTGATCGCCAGGCAGGTCTTCGATGAAGCCGGGGCCTGATGCCGGCGGCGGGCCGTTCAGCTCGCCGCCTTGTCGAGCAGGTCCGCCCGGGTTTGACCTGGCGGAATGACGAGGTTCTGCGGCACGACCTCTCGCAGGTCCAGGTCCGGCCCGGCGCCCCGCGGCGTGCGCCCCGCGGCCATGTCCTCGAGCGCCTCCAAAAGGATCCTGCGCCCGTGTATGATCGCCGCGTCGCCTGACGACAGCTGATCCAGCGTCCGGTCGACGATCGGCCCCATGCTCGCCTGGGTCACCAGGTCTTCCTGCAAGAGGTTGCCGACCATGCCGCTGAAGTGGCCCCGCTTCATCGCCGCGCGGTCCTGGCCGAAATTGTGATCGCGGTCGCCGGTGAAGCGACCAAAGTCATGGGGGTCGTAGGGCAGGTTCCCGATCGCGAAGGCCATGAAATCCGGAATCTCGGCGGGATCCAGGTCCCTGGTGAGCGACCACGCGCCGTAGAAAAGATTGTGGTGGGTGTCGTCGACCGGCGAGGTGATGAAGATCACCGCCGGGACGTCAGGTTCTCCGAACGGGGTCAGGCTGATGAAGGGCATGAGGTAGGGGGTGGTGCGCATATAGGCGCCGCCGTCCGGCAACGGCCGCAGCGCGATCGCGTCCATGCCATAGGGCGTCCACTCGACCTCGTAACGGGGCGCGAGGTTGTCGAGGGCGTGCGTCGTCCGCTCCCCCTTCTCCTTTTCCCCCTCGCGAATGTCCCTCAGGCGGGTGATGTAGGTCTCGTGCAGCGTGCCGACGTGCGCGCTGTCGAGGGTGGCCTCAACACCCTGCAGCCAGTTGCACTGGGCCCTGGTGACGGTCATCCACACCTGGCTTTCCGGAACCACCGTGAAGGGCAGTTCCGGGAACCTGGGGGCGGCTTTGGTCCCCAGCCACACCCAGACGATGCCGCCGCCCTCATGGGTCTCGTAGCGGTTGACGCGGATCTTGGCCGCGAACTCCTGCGCCCGCACGGCCTGGGTGGGCGTGTCGACGACCTTGCCCGAAACATCGATCTTCCAGCCGTGGAAGATGCATCGCAGCGCGCAGCCTTCATTGTGGGCGAGCACGAGGGACGCGCCGCGGTGCGGACACCGCTCATCGAAGAACCCGACCCGGCCGTCGCTCGCGCGGAAGGCGACATAGTCCTTGCCCAGGAGCCGTACCCGCTGCGGGGCGTCATCCGCGACGAGCTGCGAGGTGAGGCACGCGGGGATCCAGTAGTTCTCCCGCATCAATCGGCCCATCGGCGCATCGCCCTCGACGCGCACCAGCATTTCATTCTGCTCGTGGGTGATCGGCATGGCCCGCTCCTCAGGGCTCCTCCGCCGGCAGGGCGGACGCCCAGCGCGCAAACCGCTCGAAGAGCAGGGTCCGCGCCGGATAGATGAAGTGGTTGTGGCGAGCGCCCGGCAGCACGACGAGGGTGATGTCGGCGCTGTTCGGATAGGACGCCGGCGCCGCGTGGTGCGCAGTGTGAAGGTCCTTTTCGCCAAACGCGAGGAACAGGGGCGCGTCGATCGCCGCGGCCTCTTTCGAGACCATGTTCGGCAGGCGCGTCATGAACGTCATCGTCACCAGCATCGCCTGCATGGCGACGGCCGCCGAGACGGCCTGGCTGCTCTTGGGCGGCTGCAGCGTGACATAGGGCTCAGGGTGCCGCGCGCGCGTCATCGCCACGAGGTTTGCGCGCACCAGGGTCGGGTCGAGCGTGCAGTCCATCGGCGGCCCGTTGTCCGGCAGGCCGGCCGTATGGAGGCCGAACACCGCGAGCGCCGCGTGCATCGGGTCGGCGGCCTGCTGGATAATCGTCAGCATCGCGCCATACGAGTGGCCGACGCCGATGGATCGCAGACTTGGCCAGGCCGGCCATTGCGGCGAGAGCGCGCCGCATTGCAGGCCAGCCAGAATGTGCCGCGCCGCCATGCCGTTGGTGGAGGCCATCAGGTCCGGATCGAGCAGATAGGGATCGCTCGGGATCGTGCTCTCGCCGATCCCGAGCGGGTCCAGCCAGGCGACCGCAAAGCCGCGCGCCGCCATCGCCCGGGCGAAACTGGCCTGCGCATGGCCTTCAGGCGTGGGCAGGTCGAAATAGCGGCAGTTCATGCCGCCGCCGGGAACGCACACCAGCAAGGCGTGAGGCGCCGTTGGTCCAGGCGGGAGAAGGACGTTCGCCACGATGCAGGCGGGCTCGCCGAGGACGCCGGCCGCCGACGTCACGTCGATTTCAAGCCGGAGCATGGCTCAAACGCCCCATCGCGCCAGCCGTTCTGAGAGCCAGTCCAGGCTGCGGCCTATCGCGGAGGCATAGCCTTCCGCCTCGATGTGAGGCCCCAGAACCTCGATGTCGAAGAGGCCGGCATAGCCGGCGTCGAGAAGCCGTTCGATCATCCACTCCAGGGGGATGGAGCCGTCGCCGGGCACACGCCGGTTCAGGCGCAATTCCTCGCCCACCAGGAAGTCGCTCACCTGGACGATCGCGATGCGCTCCGCGTTCTCCTGGAAGAGCTGCGGAAGCCGCCGCTCGTACCAGCAGTTCTGCAGCTCAAGACAGATGTCGATGTCCGCGTCCCGGGCGAGATCGGCGGCGTCGGCGAGCGTGTGGACGAAGCCGTGTCCTCGGGTCGCGATGCTGCTGTTCTCGATGGCGAGGCGCACGCCCTTCTGGCGCGCATAGGCGCTGACCGGCTCGAGGGCCTCCACCAATGCGCGATAGGCCTCGTCGGTCGGCATGAGGTGGGCCGCCGCGCCGGAGATCGAGTAGAAGACCGGGCAGTTCATCGCGCTCGCCGCGTCGATCGGCGCCTTCAGGACCGCAAGCCCGCCCAGAAAGGGCGTCGCGGCGCCCCCGGCCAGGACCGCCGGTCGAAGCCCGGCCGCCTTGATCGCCTCGACCCCCGCCCGCACGTCGCCCGCCAGCTTGACGAACGGAACGGCGACGGTCTCGACGCCGAGGGTTCGGTAGAACGCGACGTCCTGATCCAGGGTCCATTTGCGGGAAGAGAGCCCGTTGACACAGATGCGCGGGTGTATTTCCGCCCGTTGCATGGCCCGCTCTACAGGCACGTACGGACGAGCCTCACCCTGGGCGTGCGCAGCTCGTGGGAAACCAGGCTCGCATCGACGACCTCCATGTCCATCGATTCAGGACTTGCCGAGGTCGTCACCGCCCCGTGTTCCCGCACCAGGGCCGCTGCCAAGACCGCGTCTCCGGCCGCGATGGCCTCGAAAATCCGCTCATGCGCCGCGACCGCCGTCCGAAGCCGCGCCCGGTCCGCGACGGCCACGACGTCGTCGTCCCACATGGGGGGCGCATGCGCCGACCAGATGGCCTCCAGCGCGCCGACCGCGACGATCATGGTTTCGCTGCCGCAGCTCTCGACGATCGCTTCATGGAAGCGTCGGGCGTTGGACATGAAGGCCGCGGGATCGTCCAGGTCGTCGAGCTGTTTGCGGATCGCCTGCTCCAAGGCCGGCAACACGGTCTTGCTGCGGTCTGCGCGCTCGGCGCACATGCTGGCGCAGATCGGCTCGATTTGCGCCAACGCCCGGTTCACGTCCCCAGGCTCGACCTTGCGGGCCTGCAGCACCATGGCGATCACCTCGCCGATACGGCGGGGGGTCGGGAGCTGGACCACCGCGCCTCCGGCGTTCCCCCGGCGCGTCCGCAGGAGCCCGTCGTTCTCCAGCACCCGGATCGCTTCGCGCATGACCGGCGCGCTCACGGTGAAGTCGTCGAAGACGCCGTCCGATAGCCGGAGCACGTCGCCCTCTCTGTAACGACCCGAGAGAATGTCGCTGCGCAGGCGATCCGCGATCAGGTCGGCCAGCCGAGGCTGCTGAAGCTGTCTCATGCGAATCCTTTAGCAGCGCCCTTCACTCAAGCCAGACCTCGCGGAGGGCATTGACCGCCTCCTCCCGTCGCTATCATTATAAAGATAGAGAAGATAAGAATGGCGAGGAAAATATGCCCACTGCACGCGAAGCCCGGGAATGGGCGGCCGACGGCGGCCTGCGGGGAATCGGCAATTCGCTCTACACGCCGTTCAGCGGCCCCGACGGCGACACCATAGATTTCGACGCCTACCGGGCGCTCGTGCGCTACTGCGTGCGCGACCTGGGCCACCCCATGCTCTGGCTGACCAGCGGCATCGCCGAGTGGTGGTCCCTGACGCTGGCCGAGCGAAAGACCCTTGTCGAGGTCGCGATCGAGGAAGCCCGCGCCGTGGCGCCGGGCGCCGTGATCCAGGTTTGCACCAGTTCGGCGACGGCGAAGGACGCCCTCGAGCTCACCCTGCACGCGCAGGCGCACGGAGCCGACATCTGCTACCTGCAAACCCCGCCGATGGAGGTGCACGCAGGCGAAGGCGTGCTCCGCTTCTACCAGTATGTGGCGGACCGCACGGACATCGCGCTGGGCCTGTTTGACTCGCCGTCGTCCGGCTACGTGCTCACCCCGCCCGAGATCGCCGAGATCTACCAGAAGGTCCCGGCGGTGGTCTCAATCAAGGAAGGTGTTTGCCAGCCCGCCCGCGCCAAGGCCATCCACCGGCTGGTCCCCGAACTCCTCGTCTGGGAATGCGACGACCTGGCTTACCGCGCCGGCTGGCTGCAGCAGGGGATCGTCAGCCAGGCCCAGCTGGGGACGGCCGCCTATCTGTACGAGACTCCGCAGAACCCGCGCTTCACCCAGTTCTGGGAGCTCATCTGGGACGGCAAGATCGCCGACGCCATCGAACACGCCCAGGCGACCGGGCTCGACAAGCTCCGCGACGAACTTTCCGGCTGGTTCTGCACCTATCCCAAGCGCGCGGACTATTTCACCCACTGGGGCGAGGCGTACCGCTACGCGGTGTCGGTGATCGGCATGCCGGTGGGCGACTATCCGCATTCCCGACCGCCGCAGGGCATCCTGCCTGAAGCCGCCAAGGCGCAGATCCGCAAGGCTTATGAGAACGCGGGCCTGGCCGGCCAGCTCAGCTTCGAGAGGCCCGCCCCCAGAACTCTGGTCGGAGCCTAGCGCACACGAGAGCTGCAGCCGCCGTCTGCTCGTGCAAGACCGCTTCCCTGACCGCGTGCTGAAGGCCTAAGAGCCATGATGGGCTGGAAGGCCCGGGCTGGCGCTGGGGGCCGGTCCTTGGTCGGAGAGAGAAGACCGCGATGATGCATATCCGTGACTGGGCCGCCCGCACCCCGGACGCACCGGCGCTCATCATGGCCGGCAGCGGCGAGCAGCGGACCTTCGCGGAACTGGAGGACGCCGCCAATCGCGGAGCCCAGCTCCTGCGCCGTCACGGCCTGAAGCGCGGCCAGGCCTTCACCCTGTGGTCGACGAACAATCCCATGTTCGTGGAGATCATGTGGGCCATGCAGCGCACGGGGCTCTACCTGGCGCCCATCGCGGCGAAGCTGAAGGCGGCCGAAGCCGCCTACATCATCAACGACTGCGAGGCGCGGGTGGCGGTCATCGACGCCAGCATCGGCGAAGCCGCCCAGGACCTGGCGCGCCAGACCGCCGAGCTCTGCCCCAAGGTCGAACAGTTCTACAGCATCCGGGGCGACCTGCCGGGCATGCCGCGCTGGGAGGACGCCGCCGCCGAGATGCCGGCCACGCTGATCGACGATCCGTCCTGCGGCCAGCAGATGATCTATTCGTCCGGGACGACGGGCCGGCCCAAGGGTGTGCGCCACCCCCTGTCCGAAGAGCCCTTCGACGGGCCGAGCGTCCGGGCGATCGAACACGAGAGGCTCTACGGCGCCGAGGCCGGCACGGTCTTCCTGGCCACCGCGCCGCTCTACCATTCCGGGCCGTTCAACTTCGTGATGCAGGAACAACGTCTCGGCGCGACGGTGGTCGTGTTCGAGAAGTTCGACGCCGAAGCCGTGCTCGCCGCGATCGAGAAGCACGACATCCGGCGCTCGCAGTGGGTGCCGACCATGTTCACCCGTATGCTCAAGCTGCCGCCGGAGGTGCGGGCCCGCTACGACGTCTCGTCCCTGCGCCTTGCGATCCACTCGGCCGCGCCCTGCCCGGTGGAGGTGAAGCGCCAGATGATCGAATGGTGGGGGCCGGTCCTGTTCGAGATGTACGGGGGCACTGAAGGCGCCGGCGCGACCGTCATCGACAGCCATGAATGGCTGAAGAAACCGGGCTCGGTCGGCCGGGCCATGATGGGCAAGATCCATGTCTGCTCGGAAGCTGGCGAGGAGCTGCCGGTCGGCGAGACGGGCGTGATCTATTTCGAGGGCGGGATCAATTTCGCCTATCTGAACGACCCCGAAAAGACCCGCGAGGCCCTCCATCCGGCTCACTCGGATTGGAGCACCTATGGCGACATCGGCCGGGTCGACGAGGACGGCTACCTGTTCCTGAGCGACCGGCGCGCCTTCATGATCATCGCCGGCGGGGTCAACATCTACCCACAGGAGGCCGAGAACCTCCTGACCATGCACCCGGCCGTGGCCGACGTGGCCGTCTTCGGCGTTCCCGATCCGGACATGGGCGAGCAGGTGAAGGCCGTGGTGCAGCCGGCGGACTGGTCGCAGGCCGGACCCGCCCTCGAAGCCGAACTGATCGCATACTGCCGCTCCAGGCTCGCCTCGCTGAAATGCCCGAAGTCGATCGACTTCGAACACGAACTGCCGCGCGATCCCACAGGCAAAATGATGAAGCGCCAGCTGCGCGATCGCTACTGGCGGACGCAGAGCCAGGCCGCTTCAACTTAACCCGCCGCAGGCGCCCGTCACAGGCGTTTGATGAAATCAAGCCACCGTTTGAATTTCACTCGTCCCTACCATTGCGTGTATCGTGCGGCGGCAAATCGCCTTATGAGGTTTGGGGCTCCGACCAGCGGCGCATTGACGATCTCTTGAGAAGTCGAGTGTATCGTCATCAAGTCGGCGCGCCGCTCTTGCTAGCGTCAAGCTTATTCGAGATTTACGATTCCTAAGATGTTCCAACGCCTCAATATATCATGAGTTTCCCTGGAACAACTGTACTTGAGACTTGTTGACAGGGGTGACACATGGGGCGGCGTCACGGCGGATCTGACAGACTGCGCGGCAGCGCAGGACGGATCGCCGTTTCGACGGGGGTCGCCATCCTTCTGTCGCTCCAGGCTTCCCCATCCAAAGCCGAAAATCGCCCAGGCGGAGAAAGCCTGGCGGAACTCGGGCGCCTCTCGATCGAGGAACTGGCCAATATCGACGTCTCGTCGGTGTCGAAGGCCGCCCAACCCCTGAGCGATGCGGCCGCGGCCGTCTATGTCATTACCCACGACGCCGTCATGCGGTCCGGGGCCAGAAGCCTCTCGGAGATACTGCGCCTGGCTCCGAACCTGCAGGTGGCGCAGATCACTGCAACCTCACAGGCGATATCGGCGCGGGGCTTCAACGGCAGCGCCGCCGACAAGCTGCTGGTCCTGATCGACGGGCGAAGCGTCTACACCCCGTTTTCCCATGGGGTGTTCTGGGACGCCCAGTACGTCCCGCCGGAGACAATCGAGCGGATCGAGGTGATCAGCGGGCCGGGCGCGACCCTGTGGGGCGCGAACGCGGTCAACGGCGTGATCAACATCGTCACCCGGAAATCGGCTGACACCAAGGGCGCGGTTCTGGAGTTCGGGGGCGGCGCGCTCGAGCGGCGCGGGGGCCTGCAATACGGCGGCTCGCTGGGCGCGAACCTGACCTATCGCGTCTACGCCAATGCGATGGAGCACGATCATAGCGACACCGCCTCAGGCGCCGACGCGCGCGACGGTTGGCGCCGGCGCCAGGCCGGCTTTCGCCTGGATTGGTCGCACGCGGACGACCTCGTGACCTTGCAGGGCGACATCTACAAAGCTTCGGAAGAGGAGCTCACCTCCGCCAACCAGGCGATCTCGGGACACAATCTCATTGGGCGTTGGACGCATCCTACGGCCGGCGGCGGGACGCTACAGGTCCAGGCCTACTACGACGCCATCCGGCGGGCCGTGCCCGGGCGGATCAACTACCGCCTGCGCACCTATGATCTCGACTTGCAGCACAGCTTTTCGCTGGGACGCGCCCATCAGATCGTCTGGGGCGGCGGCTATCGCGTCACAGACGACAACTTCCTGGTCCAGCCCGAGGCGACACGCCGCCAATTCTTCAGCCCCATGGGCCGCAAGCAGTCCCTGTCCAATTTATTCGTCCAGGACACGGTGTCCCTTCGCCCGGACCTCAAGCTCATTCTTGGCCTGAAGCTCGAGGACGACCCTTACAGCGGGCTCGAGCCGCTGCCGAGCGCGCGCCTTTCCTGGAAACCGACGGACACGACCCTCGTCTGGGCGGCCGCCTCCCGGGCCGTGCGCGCGCCGTCACGGCTCGATCGGGATTTTGTCGAGTATCGCGGCTCGACCCTCTTCCTGACCGGGCGCGGCTTCCAGGCCGAGACGCTGATCGCCTACGAGCTCGGTTACCGCGCACAACCGTCGACGCGCAGTTCCATCTCGGTCTCGGCCTTCTACAATGTCTACGACCACCTGCGCAGCTTCGAGCTGTCGGGCGGCGGGCTGCCGATCGTGTTCGCCAACGAGATGGAGGGCGAGACCTATGGCGTCGAAGCCTGGGGCGCATACCAGATGTCCGACTGGTGGCGGCTCTCCGGCGGCGTCAACTGGCTGCTCAAGGATCTTCGCTACAAACCCGGCTCCAGCGCCCTCGCCCCCACGACGATCTCAGGAGACGATCCGAAGTATCAGGTTTCGGTGCGCTCGATGATGGACCTCGGCTCAGGGGTCAACCTGGACCTTGATCTGCGAAGGGTCGGCGCCCTGCCCGATCCCAGGTCGCCGGCCTATACCGAACTTGGCGCGCGGGTGAGTTGGGCTGTTTCAAGAACCCTCGAAATCTCCGTCATCGGCGCCAATCTTCTGCACGCCCACCATCCGGAGTTCGGCGAGACCACCGCCAACGTCCAGTTGGGCGCCACCGGCGTCCAGTCCGCGCGCAGCGTCTTCATCGACACACGGTGGAGATTCTAGGATGGCGCTGCGAAGCCTCTACAAACAGCGGCGCACCCTGGCGGCTCTGATTTGTCTGATGGCTTCGGGCGTAACGGCGCACGTCCAGGCCGGCGCGCCGGAAAGCGCCGTGAAGGCGACGTACCTCTACAAGTTCGCCCCCTTCGTCGAATGGCCCGCCTCCGCCTTTCCATCCCAATCGAGTCCATTTTACCTGTGCGTGCTCGCTAATGAGCCGCTGGGCGCCATGTTGGACCAGGCGACGAGCGGCCAGCGGGTCGGCGAACACCGGATCATGGTCCGACGGCTCGGGAGTATGGAGGGCGGCCAGGGATGCCATATTCTCTACCTCGGGAAAGCCGCCGACAAATCGACGGCTGAGACGCTTCGCAATCTCAAGGGTGCGCCCATTCTGACGGTGGCCGATCAGAACCCCAGCGTTCGAGGGGCGATCATTCAATTCGTCGTCCAGGACGGTCGCGTCCGCTTCGGCATCGACACCTCCGCCGCCGCCGCAAACGGCGTGACGATCAGCTCCAAGCTCCTGAGCCTCGCAATCTCCATCAGGCCGGGAGTATGAAGGTGGGGAGCCTCAAGCCGTCGCTGATCTCCAGGCAATGGAAAGCCGGCCCTGGGATTGTCGTCCTCATCGCGGTCGGCCTGCTTCTCGCTGGCCTCTCCATGGCCCTCTATAACGAACACCTCGCCAGCGGGCAGAAGCTCCGGGCGGTCACGGTTCAGGCGGAAATATTGTCGGGCAGCGTGGCCGCCGCGCTCGCCTTCGACGACCGCGAGACGGCGCAGGAATACGTGGCGGCCTTGAGCGCCAACCGCGATGTCGAGGCCGTCGGCGTCTACGACACCCAAGGCAGCCTGGTCGCCGGATATTCGCGCCCAGGCTCTCGCCTGCCCGCCACAAACCGCGTGCACGCCCCGAATTGGGTTGGCGATCGCCTTGTGGTGACGGCGCCCGTCGCCCAACGAAACGCCCAACTTGGCTCCGTCTATCTGCGGACGATCCAGGACCCGTTCATCAGGCGGGCGGCGCGCTATGGCGGCATCGCCCTGCTGATCCTGATGGCGTCCCTTGTCGTGGTGGTTCTCGGCGTCTCCAACGGCTCCCTCGCCAAGGCCCACCGCGCGCTGCAGGCCGAGATGGAGGAACGCAGCAAGACCGAGGAAGCGCTCCGGCTGAGCCGGGAAATGGAAGCCGCGGCTCAACTCACCTTGGCGACAGAACGCGGCCGCGCCGCGCTTCGCCAATCCGAGCAGCAACTGGAATTCGCCCTACAGGCCGGCCGGCTCGGGAGCTGGGAACTGGACCTGGAGACCCGGCGCCTGACCGCATCCGAGTTCTTCCGCGCCAATTTCGGCCTCGGCCCCAACGACAACCTGACGCGCTACGAAGAACTCTTCGCGCGCGTCCATGCGGACGACCGCGACGATCAACTACAGGCGGTGGACCGAGCCATCGCCGACAAAACCGACCTGGAGACCGAATATCGCACGCTGTCCCCCGAGGGTGAGATCCGGTGGATCCTGGTCCGGGGTCGAGCGGTCTATGACGAGCACGGCTCGCCGGTCCGCATGGCCGGCGTGTCGCTGGACATTACCGCCCGCAAGCTCGCCGAGGAGCGCCAGCGCGCCCTGCTTGATGAGCTGAACCATCGGGTGAAAAATACGCTGGCGACGGTGCAGTCCATCGCGATGCAGACCAGCCGGACAGCGAAGACCCTGGTGTCCTTCAAGAGCGCCTTCCTCGCTCGGATCGGCGCGCTCGCCCGCGCCCATGACCTGCTGACCGAGGTCGCCTGGGAAGGCGCATCGCTGACCAGGGTCATCGGCCGGACAATCGAGCCCTATTTCGCCGATGGGCAAGTGGACCGCATCAGCCTGTCAGGTCCCGATATCCGCCTGGGCCCCAACGCCGCGGTCACCCTCACCATGGCCTTCCACGAATTGGCGACGAACGCCGGGAAGTATGGCTCTTTTTCAACTCTTTCTGGCAGGGTGAACGTCAAATGGAGAATTGACGATACGAATGGTCCCGCCGCTGTCGAGATCGACTGGCAGGAGGCCGGCGGCCCAAAGGTGGCGCCGCCCAGCCGCCGGGGCTTTGGTTCAAGCTTCATCGAGCGGGGGGTCGCCCGGGAGTTCGACGGCCAGGTTCAACTCATTTTCGGTCCGGACGGAGTTTGTTGTCGCATGAGATTGCCAATCTCAACCAAGCTGAAATTGGCCGCCTAGGCATGGTCCCGGCGCTGATGGGGCTACGCTTGCTGGTCGTCGAAGACGAGGCGATGGTGGCCATGATGATTGAGAACATGCTGGACGACCTCGGCTGCGTGGTGGTCGGCGTGGCCGGAACCGTTTCCCGCGGCCTCGCCCTGGTCGGCGATGACAGCATCGATCTCGACGGCGCCATTCTCGACGTCAATCTGGGCGGCGAGAAGGTCTATCCGATCGCCGAGGCGCTCTGCTCGAGGCACGTGCCGTTCATCTTCTCGACCGGGTATGGGATCGACGGCATCAGCACCAGCTTCGCCCACGTGCCGGCGCTGGCGAAGCCCTACAATGAACAAGCGCTCGAGACCCTGCTGATCTCGGCCATCGCCCGCCCCGCGGCGTCCTGAGGCAAGCGCTCGTCAGGTCGCGCCTGACCTCAAGCTGGCGTGTGAACTCCCGAGCAGCGCCGCCAGTCCAGCGTGCCGAGGCTGGCTCAGACGATAGATCAGCACCGATTTGACGACGAGCTTCGCCGCCCCGATGGCGGCCTTGGCCCAGCCGACGAACTCAGCCTCGCCGGCTATTCCTGGAGGCTCTTCGAACGACAAGGCATGTATTCCAGCGGCGGAAAGATAGCTGAGGCGATGATCAGGCGCTCCGGACAGACGGCCGATCACGAACATGCAGTGCTGTTTGACCAGCGACGTCGCCGTGAGCAGCGCGGGCTGGGGAACGTTCTCGATATCGCAGACTTCGCAGATCACACCGGTTAGCACGAGGCTCTTGGCCTCATCGAAAAGGGCTGCGACGGACGCTCGTCCCTGCTGATGGGACAAGGTCACGAATGAGACTGGAATAATCACGCTCAACGGGCGCTCGTTGACGCTCTCGGCGCGCAATCGCTCCAATCCCCGGGCGATCGTCGCAAGATCGATCTTCTCCAGGTCGCCGCGTGAAAGCCTCTGCATCTTCTCGGCGGTGAGGATCTCTTCAGTGTCCGAATATATGACGCGCCGGGAAATGCGGTTTCCGATCCGCTCGAAGTTCTTCAACTCGAAAACGGGTTCGACCGCACAGGACACGCGCACCGTGCGCCCGTCGGAGGCGACGAAGGGAGTCCAGCGATCCACGCTCACAAGAAGTTCTTCGCTCTTGGCTTCGAAAGGGACCTCGGCCTCCGCGGCGACCTCCACATGCCCCGGGTCGACGAGCACCGCCTCCAGGCCTTCCCGGGTGATCGAGGTGACCTCACGGATCGTCACGTCAATCGAACGCGCCTCGCCAAGGAAGTGGGTCAGCACCTCCCTAAGATAGTGGATGCACCGCATCTTGGCCGCGAACTTTCCCTCTGTCGGCAACACGACGAGAAAATCCGTCTCCGACACGCGAAGGAAAAAGCCCGTTTCGCCAACGTGGCGTTCAAGCAGGCGCTGGGTGAATTCATAGACAAGTTCGCTCCGCATCGCCCAGCGGGCTCCCATCCGCGATGCGATGGCGTCGAGCGAAATCAGGTTAATCTGGCCATTTTCAAGCAAGCCTGAGCCGAAGAAGGGCTCAAGCGCCACTACGGCGCCAGGACTGAGGCCCCTCGTCTCTTGGGCGGCCAGGACGTCCGAGTGAAGAGGCGCTTGCGTCACGATTATTCTCTGCACTCCAATATTTGTGAGCTTATTGGATCGTTCAGCCCGACATCGCCTCTAGAACAGCTCGCAATCACCCGCGTCTTCAGGCGAACTTTGAGGCGTTGCGCCTCCATCATTCCCGAGTCGCTCCAGGTCGCGACGCAGGGAGTCCGAGGGCCTTAACAGCCCGTCCAGACCCCCGGCCTGCGGGACTTCGGCCTCCAGAGAGCCCATCAGCCGCGCCAATCGATCCAGGCGCTGGGTCAGCAGATCAGCCGCCTGCAATCCGACCTGTGCTTCCAACGACAAGGCCGTGCGCGAGCCGGCGACAATCCCGCTGATCGTGTTCTGCAGGTCGTCGGCGCAACGGGCCAGGTCATCCAGCTCGCGGCCCAGGCGCGCAAGGATGGCGCTGAGCGCAGCAGGTTGTTCACCGCCGTCGCGTTCGTCCTCGGGAAGGCGCGCCCCCACGCTAATCACCGAAGAACTCGACGGAGCCGTCGTCGTAGGACGGCGCGGCGGCGGGACGTTCGGCGCGGACGACGTCGAAGCCATCGCCGGAGATCGTCCGCTGGCGCGCGCGCCCGTTTACCGGCCAGAACTCGATCCGACGGGCGACCTGTCCCCTCGTGCTGCCTCCAAGGTAGGTGATGCCTTCGTGCCGCAGGAAATGCTCGGCGAAGGCGGTGTTGGCGCCACCCACGTCCGGCAGGCTGGCGGACATTCGCGCGCCGCCGAACAGTTTGGCCACAAGACGGTCCTTTCGGGCGCCGGCGTGGAGCATGCCGTTGATCAGCAGTTCCATGGCGTGCGCCCCATAGCGGATCGCGTCGGGCCCCTCGAAGGCCTCGCCGTGCGGCAACAGGAAATGGTTCATCCCGCCCACCCGGGCGAAAGGATCGTAAAGGCAGGTCGAGACGCACGAACCGAGCGTCGTGGTCAGGACCGCGCCGGCGTTGTCGGAGACAAGGAACTCCCCCTGTACGAGGTGAAGCCTGTGCTCGGAGTCGACGTCGCGGGGTGGAGCGTGAGCGGTCGCCATCATGTCAGCGGCCCAAGGACCGCTTCGACCTTCTTCTTCAAGGTTTCGATCGTGAAGGGTTTCACGATGTAGTTGTTCACGCCGAGCTTGACGGCCTCCTGGACGAGATTTGAATCCGCCCGCCCCGTCAGCATGATGAAGGCCGTCTTGGACGTGGCAGGATGGCTTCGAACAGCGCGAAGCAGGCCAAGGCCGTCGAGTTCCGGCATGTTCAGATCGGAAAAGATCAGGTGGACCTTTTTCGTCTGCAAATAGTCTCTCGCCACGGCGCCGTTCTCGAATTCAACGATACGTCGGAATCCGAGGTGCTGCAGGCTTTGGCGCACCAATGTGCGCGTCGAATTCTGGTCATCGACGACGGCGACTTCGATGCTGGCGGCTTGCGGCATGTTCATATGCCTCCGAGTGAATATTGGAGAATACGCGTCACTGGACCAAGTTTCCCGGCTTGCGGTAACTCGACGTTCCAACAAATTGCAGGTGCTCTCCACTTTCCTTCAGTCGTTCAGAATGCCCGACGTAGAGATAGCCGCCGGGGGTAAGCAACCTCTCCATTTTATTCAACACTTCGTCCCGCAGAGCTTCGTCGAAATAGATCACGACGTTTCTGCAAAAGATGACTTGGAACGGCCCCTTCATCGGCCAGTCCCCGAGCAGACTCGCGGCGCGGAAGTTGACGAGCGCGCGCATCTCTTCGCCGACGCCCCAGACCGGTGCGCCTGCGTCGTCGCACTCGCGGGTCATCCATCGTTCCCGCAGCGCCGGCTCGATCCGCGCGATCGCGCCTTCGGGGTATTGGCCCCGCTCGCCTTGGCGAAGAACCTGCGTGTCGATGTCCGTGGCCAGGATCTTGATGTCGTACTTTGTGGCGTCCGGCAGTAACGCCAGAATGGTCAGCGCGATCGAATAGGGCTCTTCGCCGCTCGCACAGCCGGCCGACCACAGCCGCACCCGGCCGCCGCGTTGCGCATGGTCGAATAGCTTCGGCAACACCTCGACCGCCAGATGTTCAAAGTGATGCGCCTCCCGGAAAAAGCGCGTCACGTTCGTGGTCAGCGCCTCGATCATCAGCCGGCGCTCTTGGGCGCTCGTCGACACATGGGCGTTGTAACTGTCGAACGACGTCAGGTTCAGCGCCCGAAGCCGTTTGGCGAGGCGCGCATAGACGAGCGAGGTCTTTCCGGGATCCAGCGCGATGCCGGTCTCCGCGTGGAGGACGTTGGCTAGATGGTGAAAGTCTTCCTGAGTCAGCGAGAATTCGCCGCTCACGATGTCTCCGTCGACTTCATCAATGTCGGTGTTCAGCGGCGTGGCCGTCATAGGGCCGGCTCCGCGAGGGCGGGGAGCACGTGATTCAGGTCCAGCAGGCCGACCATTCGGTCATCCACGGTGATCAATGACGGCACAAGGGCCTCGACGGTTTCGCATTTAACGTTCGGCGTCGTCTGCAGCGCGTCCTCGGAGACCGTAAGGATGTCGCAGACCGCATCGACCAGCAGACCGACGAGGCGCTTGCCGATCCACACGACGATGACGACATGCCGCGACGTCGGGTCGGCTTCCGGAAGCTCCAGCCGCGCCGAAAGGTCGACGATGGGCAAGATGGCGCCGCGCAGGTTGATGACCCCGCGCATGTAGGCGGGCGAGTCGGGCAGCAGGGTCGCAGGCGTCCACCCGCGCACCTCCTTTACGTTGACGGCCTCGACGCCGAAGTCCTGTCCGCCGGCGCTGAAGATGATCAATTCAAGGGATCGACCAATCTGCTGACCGGTCTCGCGGTGCTTGGGGTTAGGCATAGGCGACCTGCAGCTGAGCATCCGCCGCCGCCCTGGCCTTCTGGGCGCCGATGATGGCGTTCACGTCGACGATCAGGGCCACGCGACCGTCCCCGAGGATGGTCGCCGCGGCGACCCCTTTGAGGGGGCGATAGTTGGCCTCCAGGCTTTTGATGACCACTTGCCGCTGGTCGATGATGTCGTCGACCAGAAGCGCGATCCGCTCGCCCCCATCGTCCTCGACGAGCAGGGCGACGCCCTGAAAGGCGCTGCGGTCGACGCTCGGCGCGCCCTGGCGGCCATAGTCCATCGCGAGGCCCAGATCGACCAGGGGCACGTGTGCGCCACGGATCGCCATGACCTCGCTTGACGCGCCCAGTCGATGGACGTCTCCAGGTCTTGGCATCACCGTCTCGACCAGCGCCGTCAGCGGAATGACCAGGCATTGGCCCCGGACGGTCACCAGCATGCCGTCCATCACCGCCAGGGTCAGGGGCAGACTGAGGGTGAACCGCGTGCCCTCGCCCCGGTCGGACGACACCACGATGCGCCCGCCCAGCGCCTGGACGCTTCGCCGCACGACGTCCATGCCCACGCCACGGCCGGACAGGTCCGAAGCATGCTCCGTGGTGGAAAATCCAGGTTCGAAGATCAGGTTGTCGATCTCTTCGTCGCTCAGCAGGTCGCTCGCCGCGATCAGGCCTCGCTCGATCGCGATAGCGCGGACCCGCTCACGGTCGATGCCGTCGCCGTCGTCCATCACTTCGATGACCACCCGCCCTGCCCGATGCGAGGCGGCGATGCGCACCACGCCTTGAGCGGGCTTGTTCTGGGCGAGCCGCTTTTCCGGCGCCTCGACCCCATGGTCGACGGCGTTGCGCAACATGTGGGTCAGGGGGTCGGTCAGGCGCTCGACCACCGCGCGGTCGACTTCGGTGTCATCGCCGTCGGTCACAAGCCGCACCGACTTGCCGGTCTGGACCTCAAGCTCGCGGACCAGGCGCGACATGCGCTGGAACAACGACCTCACCGGCTGCGCCCTGACCGCCATGACGCTTTCCTGCAGGTCGCGCGTCAGGTTGCGCAGATCATCGAGCGCCTGGGAGACGCTCGAATTGCCGGCGCCGATGCTCTCCGACACGCGCTCGGCCAGGGTCGCTTCGCTGATCACCAGCTCGCTGACCAGGTCGATCAGCCGATCCACACGCTCCAGGTCGACCCGAATAGCCTGGGTCGCCGTCGATCGCGGCGGGCTGGGAGCCGCCTGGACCGGCGCGGGCGACTGTGCGGCCTCCTCGATCGGGACCGCCAATGCCGGCGAATCCGACCCATCGGCCTCCTCCTCTGCGGTCACGGTGATCGCGAGGTCGCAGTCGCCTTCGACGAACTCGAAGACCTCCTGGATCGCCTGCTCGTCGCCGGCCATCCGCAGGTCGACCGACCAGCCCAGATACGACTCCGCGACGTTCAGATCGGGAAGAAAGGGAATGGCTGAATCGTCGAGCTGGACGTCGACAGGACCGAGCCGCTCCAGTTCGCTCAACAACGCCCGCGGATCATTGGCCTTCGCATAGAGATCGGCGAAGGGCCGGAAGCGAACGCGCCATAGCCGCTCCTCGGCCGGCCAGGCCTCGACCGGCTCGAACTCCACCGGCTCGAACTCGACGGCGACGGGCGCGAACGCAAAGCCGTCGAGCCCGTCGTGCTCGGGCGAGGCTTCCCCATCGGCGGGCGGGAGCAGCGCTGCGAGCTCTGCGATGATGACATCGACCTGGGTCTGGTTGGGCTTACGCTCGTCGCGCGCATCATCCACCAGGTCGGACAGGATATCGGCCGCGCGCAGAAGGCATTTGAGCACCGCCGCATCGGCCACGATCTGCCCCGACCGGAGGGCGGTGAGCGCCGTCTCCATCTCGTGGGAGAACCTGACCAGGTCGTCCATGCCGAATATCCCCGCCCCGCCCTTGATCGAGTGGGCGGCGCGCAGGACGGTGTTCACGGTCTCCGGATCCTCGTCCCCCTGCTCCAAAGCCAGCAGGCCGCTCTCGAGATCGGCGAGAAGGTCCACGCACTCCTGAAAGAACTGAATCCGGATCGGAGCCAGTTGTTCTGCGGTCAGCGTGTCTCCGGGGCGGCGAGACGGCAATTCAGACTCCCACCCGGCGCAGCGACGCGGTCAGCTTTTCGGGGTTGAAGGGTTTGACGATCCAACCGCTCGCGCCGGCCTGACGGGCGCGGTCCTTCATCTCCTGGCCGCTCTCCGTGGTGAGGACCAAGATCGGCGTGGCGCGAAAGCGTCCGTCGCGCCGGACCTTCTCGATGAACCCGAACCCGTCGAGCCGGGGCATGTTGATGTCGGTGATGATCGCGTCCGGCCGCTCGGACTGAAGCGTCTCGAGGCCCTCGACCCCGTCCACGGCTTGCAGCACGCGATAGCCGGATTCCAGCAGGGCCACGCGAAGCATGTCCCGGATCGTGCGCGAGTCGTCCACGGTGAGGATCGTTTTGCAGTCGGTCATGATTGAGGCGTCCCGTTAGAAACGTAGAGCGTCGACGCGCCGAGCAGCGTCAGGTCGGTTTTGAAAGCATCGGAGGCGTCGACCACCGCGAAATGCAGGTGGTCCTCCCGCCAGGTTCGGCGCGCTGAAAGCAAGACTTGCAGGCCAAGCCCCCCCAGCCGCTCGACGCCGGCGGCGTCGAGGACCACGGGGCAGCCCCGCAGGGCGAGGAGATCCTGAGCCAGGACCTCGGCGGACTCCAGGTCCATGACCTCCGGCAGTCGCACACGGACCGGATCTGGCTCGCTCGCAGGGTTCATGACGCCAGCCGCTCCTGATCCGTCAGGTGCGCCGGTATGACCTTCTCCAGGCAAATCAGACCCAGGATGCGGCCGTCGATCTCGAAGATGCCCGAGATGACCTCGCCGGGATCAGGGCTCCCGGTCGCGGGTGTCGCTTGGAGGCGGCAAAGATCAATGTCGATGAGATCGCTGACCCCATCGACCAGCAGACCCGCCAGGCCGTCGTGGATTTCCGTCACGATGACGACCGAGCTGGAATCGGGCTCGATGACCTTGAGTCCCAGAATGGCCCCAAGATCGATGATCGGGATGACCAGTCCGCGCAGCTCGCACATTCCGCGCACATGGGCCGGAGCCCGGGGCAGCGGCGTCTCGATCGACCAGCCGCGGATCTCGCGGATCGACATGATGTCGAGCGCGAATTCCTGAGCGCCGATCCGCACCGCGATCACGCCTATCGAGCCGTTCGGCTGCGCCGTTGGCGCGGCGACGGCGGAGCGCCGGTCCATCGTCAAAACTCTTCCCACCCGTCTTCGCTGATGGCGTTTTCGAGGCTGGTCGCCAGCGCCGCGGCGCCTGACGACATCGTGCGGAGCACCGCCCGCCCTCGCCCCTGCCCAGAGACGGCCGTATGGATGGCGGGCCGGTCGTGGGACGCGGGCGCGGCCGGCGCGCCCAGCTTGAATCGCCCGATCAGGCGCGCGAGTTCGTTGGTTTCCTTGGCCAGGCTGTGGCTCGCCGCGGTGCTCTCCTCGGCCACCGCTGCGTTCTGTTGCGTGACCTTGTCCATCTGCGAGACGGACGTGTTGATCTGCACCAGGTTTGTGGCCTGCTCCTCGGACGCCAGGGCGATGTCGCCGACAGCGCTGTTGATCTCGCCGACCTGGGCGGCGATCTGCTCAAGCGCCTTGCCGGTCTCGGCCACCAGGCTCACCCCCGCGCCCACCTGGTCGCCTGAGGAGGAGATCAGCACCTTGATCTCCTTGGCGGCGACGGTCGAACGCTGAGCCAGGGCGCGAACCTCCTGGGCGACGACGGCGAACCCCCGCCCGGCTTCACCGGCCCGGGCCGCTTCGACGCCGGCGTTCAGGGCCAGGAGATTGGTCTGGAACGCGATCTCGTCCATGACCCCGATGATTTCGGAGATTTGGCGTGCGGAACGCTCGATTTCCCCCATGGCGGCGACTGCGCTGCGCACGACGCCGCTGGAGCGATCTGCGTTCGCCGCCGCGGACGCCACGGACGCCTTGGCCTGTTTGGCGCGGTCGGCTGAGGTCCGCACCGTCGCCGTGATCTGCTCGAGCGCCGCGGCCACCTCTTCCAGGCTGGTCGCCTGCCGTTCCGTCCGGCGCGCCAGATTGTCCGAAGCCTGGCTGATTTCCTCAGTGCTGGAGTGAATGCCGACGGCCCCCAGGGAGATGACGCTCATCGTCTCCTGCAGGTTTTCGACCGTGGTGTTGAAGTCGGCGCGAAGCTTCTCAAAGCTCGGCGCGAATTCGGCGTTGAGGCGGAACGTAAGATCGCCCTTGGACAGTCCCTCGAGACCGGCGGCGACCTGGGCCACGACGAAGTTGCGCTCTTCCTCGGCGATGGCCGCCATCTCGTCGTGCTTGCGCCGAGCCGCTTCGGCCACTTCTCGCTGAGCTTCGGCTTCCTGCTCGAGCCGGCGCATCTCCAGTCCGTTGTCCTTGAAGACCTGGACGGCGCGCACCATCTCGCCGACCTCGTCGCGCCGGGCTGCGCCGGAGACCTCGGCGGTGAAATCACCCTGCGCCAGCTTTTGCATGACAGCCGCCAGCTTCACCAGCACCTTCCAGACTTTCGACTCGAAGAAAATCGCTGTCAAAGCCAGGAGAACGAAGACCCCACCCAGGGCCACGAGCACTATATATTTCGACTGCTTGCCTATGTCTTCGGCGATTTTTCCAGACTTCTTGATTTGATTGGCGTTGTATTCAGCCATCTCATCCAAGGCGTCATTCAGAAGGAAGAATTTGCTGGATGAGTTCCGATACCTGTCGGCCGCCTCTGCAGATTTATCTTCCTTCGCGAGCCCGAGCATTTGTTCGTTGGTGGCGACATAGTCGCGCCAGAGCGCCCCGACATTTTCAATCGCTGCAGCGCTTTCGCGAGGCTGCAGAAGGTGATGGTATTCTTCCAGCCGCGCCTCGAACACGTGCGCATTTTCAGCCAGATCTTGATCGGCCTGAGCCGCCATCTCCGGCGTCACGGACAGAATTCGCAACGCCTCGCTGATGCGATAATCCCTCGCTGAGTCCTTGAGCTGCTCTGCGACCCGCGACTTCGGGTTCCAAATCGTGCTCATGACCGTCGATTGAGCGCTCACACGGGACAGACGCTCGATCGCCAGGGCCCCCAAGGCGACGAAGCACAAGAGCAAGACCGCGAAGATCAGCCGCGTCTTGGCTTTCAGCGATAGCGTCATCGACGTTTCCCTGCCGCCTTCGCTCAGCGTCGGCGCCCGATTGGCGCGCATCTTGAGTGGACCCTGAGCGAGTCACCCCATTCGCGCGTTGTTAGCTCTCGCAGTTAACGCGCGGGCACTTAGAAATGTCTTAAGGATCGGGGCCCCTTTGCCTCCGTGCGGCAGATTACCGCGCCGCTATATTTTCCATACAATACGTAGTTCCGAGCAACCGCAGGCAGGGGGACGCTGCGTACTTTGAGCCTGCCTGTATAGGCGCGGCCATTGGCGACATGGGTCCTGCAGAATTGATTTACGAATTTCACGTATAGGAACCCGCGACAGGTTCAGGCTCTTGGCGCACGAACGCACACTAGAGCTACGACCCCGGTGTGGCGGAATGGGAGAATGTACGATGAACCGGCTCATCGTCATGGTTACGGCGGCGCTTTTGGCTTTCGCTGGCCCGGCCAGCGCGCGGTGCAATCAACCCTATGCGCCGGCGGTGAAGGTCGCCACCTCGGCGACCCTGCAGGATATCGCGACGCTCAAGGACGACGTGACGTCGTTCATCAAGGCCTCCGACATCTATCAGAGCTGCCTGATGGTTCAGAAGGCCCCGTCGGTGTTGATCGAGGCCAACCAGCATCAGAAAGAGCGCGTGGGGCGAGAGTTCAACGCCGTGGTGAAGGCCTTCAAGGCGTCGCACCCCGGGTGACGCCCTGACGTCGCGCCAGCCGCGGCGCGACCCCTAGCCCTTTTCACATCACGCGGACGCGGCGGCTCAGCCGAGCGCGCGCTGTTGCTCGCGCGCGAGCCTTGCCTGGGAACGCAGCCGCCGTGGCGAGGCGGCGAACCAGCGGCAGCAACTGCGTGACAGCACCGAGGTTTCCGCATAGCCCAGCTTCTCGGCGATGCGCGTCAACGGCATGTCGCCCTGCTGCAGGTTGCATAGCGCCAGGTCGCGGCGCACCTCGTCCTTGATGGCCTCAAAGGACGTGCCCTCGTCCTTCAGCCTGCGGTGCAGCGTCCGCGGATGCAGGCACAGCTCGCCCGCCACCCGCTCGTTGGTGCAGTCGTCGCGGCCCAGGTACTGCAGGATCAGGCCGCGCACGCGGGCGTGCATCGGCGGGGTGATGCGGGTGAAATTGGTGTCGATGAAGGACGTGGCCCATTGGTAGAGCCGCACGTCCGGGTCGGCGATCGGATAGCCCAGGTCCCGTTCAGCGAAGACCAGCGCGTCCATCTGCTGATCGAAGCGCACCTCGCAGCCGAAATAGTCGCGGTAGCTCCGCAACGACGATATCGGCTGGTGACGGAACAGGACTTCGCGGACCCGCGCCCGGCCGCCAGTGCTCTCGACGGCGTTCAGGTGGCCGAGCAGCAGGGCGTGCTCCATCGCCTGCTGTTTGTTGGGGAGGCGATCCAGAAGGATCTCCATGGCGACGACCACCTTGCGGTCTTCCCGATCGGGCTCGATGCGCATCCGCCCCGCCAGGGAATAGGCGTGGATATGCTTCTCCACGTAGGCGAGCGCCTCCCCCAAGGTGTTCGAGTTTTGCATCACGACGCCCATCGGGCCGAACACCCTGCCGCCGCCTTGCAGTCGCGCCAGTCGCATGCCGAAGTCCGGCCGCCGAAGGTCCATCGCGGCGCGTTCCAGGAGATTCGCCATGGCGCGGTAGCCGACGCCGGATCCCGGCGTCGTGAACATCGCAGGGTCGACCCCGGCGCCCCGCATCAGGGCGTCCGCGTCGCCGCCCAGGTCAGCTACGAGGTCGGGAAAAAATCGCAGGGAGTCGGCGTGAACCAACTCTAGTTCCGCATCGACCTCAGCGCCGTCTTTCGCGACACCTGGAAGGTCCATATTTCCTCCACACCACACGAACTTAATGTCCAGACAACATCATGCCGCCGCCGCCGCAGGTCAACAAGACCCGCCAATCGCCCCAGTCCGCGGTTGATCGCCACACGCCGAGACGAAGTTCCATATTGTCCAGATCAATGGCCATCACCGTGGGCCGGCAGCATCGGGCGACCAGCGCGCGCGCCGATCAGGCTCCCAGGACAAGCCCCTCCATATCGCCCCTGTCGCGCCACGCTTCGATGAGCTCGCCAAAGGCGTAGAACCCAGGCCCGTAGGGCTCGCCAAGGTGTGAGCGGATCACCTCCTCGCCCTCATTGTTGTAGTAGCCGGGCGTGCATTCCCGCTGGAACCGGGTGTTGTCCAGCGCATGTTCCCGAACGAGCCTGACCCACTCGTCCTGCGCCTCCTGCTTGGGCTCCACGGTCGTGGAGCCACGGGCCAGGGTTTCCCTGATGATGTAGGCGATGTGGCCGCCCTGCTGGTCAAACATGGCCGTCGTGTTCGCTGACACCCCGGCCTGGGTGAAGCCGGTGAAGAACTGGTTGGGGAAGCCATGGCTCATCATGCCGTGCAGCGTCCGGTAGCCCTCGGCCCAGGCGTCGTACAACGAGAGGCCGTCGCGGCCGGCGAAGGGCTGGATCCCCAGGCGGCGATCCAGATCGGTCGTGATCTCGAAGCCGCTGGCGAAGATGATGCAGTCGACTTCGTGTTCGACGCCCTTAGCGACGATCCCGGTCTCAGTGATCCGTTCGACGCCCCTGGTATCGGACACGTCAACGAGCGTGACGTTCGGCCGATTGAAGGTCGGCAGGTACTGGTCGTTGAAGCACGGCCGCTTGCAAAGGAACCGGTAATAGGCCTTCAGGGCCTCGGCGGTTTCCTTGTCCCCGACGATCCCGTCGACCCGGCTGCGCAGCCGCTCCATGGTCTTGTAGTCTTCGGTCTCCCGCAGTTCGATCAACTGCTCGATCGGCAGCTCGGGCCATCCCAAGGCGTCGAGCTTCGCAGCGAGATTGCGGCTCACCTCCGTCCAACCGTCGCAGACGAGGTCCGGCTCGCCGGGAGCGAACCCGACAAAAGCTGCGGTGTGGAAATTGCGCTGCCGCTCATTTTGCCAACCCGGTTTCAGGGTCTTCACCCATTCCGGGTCGGTCGGCACGTCGCCGCGCTCGTCTATGGTCGAGGGCGTCCGCTGGAAGACGTACAGGTGCTTCGCATGGCGGCCGAGGTGCGCGACGGCCTGGATGCCGCTGGCGCCCGTGCCGATGATCGCCACGCGCATGTCGCCCAGCTTGTCCAGCCCGCCGGTCATATCCCCGCCGGTGTAGGCGTAGTCCCAGCGCGCCGTATGGAAGGTGTGCCCCTTGAAGCTCTTGATCCCCGGGATGCCCGGCAGCTTCGGCCGATTGAAGGGGCCCTGGGCCATGACGACGAAGCGGGCCCGGATGTCGTCTGCGTGGTTCGTGCCGACCCGCCAGCGGTTGATCGATTCATCCCAGCTCTGCGAGCGGACAAGGGCGCCGAAGAGCGCCGTCTCATAGAGGCCGAAATGCCTGCCGATCCGCTGGCAGTGCTCGAAGACCTCCGCCCCGAAGGCGTATTTCTGCTTCGGGATGTAGCCCACCTCCTCAAGCAGCGGCAGGTAGCAATAGGAATCGGTGTCGCATTGGATGCCGGGATAGCGGTTCCAGTACCAGGCCCCGCCGAAGTCCCCGGCCTGCTCGATGATCCGGAAATTGGCGACGCCGGCCTGCTTGAGACGGGCGGCGACCAGCAGCCCCGCAAATCCCCCGCCAATGATGGCGACCTCGATGTCCTCCGAGATCGGATCGCGGACGACAGGCGGGGAATAGGGATCGGCTTCGGCGTACTCCGCGAAGTCGTGTGCGGCTTCCACATACTGCTTCTGGCCTTCGGGCCGGATGCGCTTGTCCCGCTCGTGCCGATACTTCTCCCTCAGGGCGGGCAGGTCGATGTCGTCGACGGTCTGCGTCGGTTCGCACTTCATCTGGGAACTTTGAACTCGCTTATTTGAGCAGGCGCGGCGCGCCCTCGCCCATGTACCGGGCCAGGTTGCGGTGAAGGTTGGCGACGCTGCGCTCGCGATAGGGATTGGGCATGGTTCCGCGGAAGGCCCCGGACTTCAGGCCCTGCTGAACGGCGGCCATGTTGGCGAAGTCCTGCGCCAGGACGCTGCGCCAGCCCGGATCGTCGGCCGGGGTGTGTTCCCACTCGGTCTTCGGCTCCTCCCCTTTCGGGTAGAGCTGATAGACAGCGGCCTCGAAGACGCACTTGTCAGGGTCGTAGCCGTAGGGCCGGGCGCTGTAGCAAAGGGCGTTGTTGACCGCGTGCCCGATCTGGAAATTCGGGAAGATCTGCCAGGCGGTGCCGCTCTTGCCGACATGTTCCGGGTCGACCGTCGGCCAGATCACCCCGCGGGCGGCGTCCTCGCGCCGCGCGGTGTCGAGCCAGTGCCGCAGCACCTTGTCGGGCGGCGTGCCTTCCGGCAGCTCGTCGACCAGCCGGACCGCCACATCGACCAGTGTCTGGGTGGTGTTGGTGTTGGCGTTCTCCCAGGTGAAGACCTGCATCTCCGCCGTCGAGACGCGCGGGTCGGCGCCGGCGCCGAGGCGCAGCTTGGCCTTGTTCTCCTCCAGCTCCTTCGGCGCGTCATAGCCGATGTTGCTGTGCTTTCCCTGCGCCCTAGCCCAGCCGCGGAAGTCCCCGAACTTGATGAACTCCGGGTGCGTACCCTCGACGTGATAGGTCTCGTCGAAGGCCTCCAGGGCGACCTTCCAGTTGCAGTCGAACACGTTCCACCGGCGCCACCGGCAGCGCATGTTCTGCAGCTCGAAGGGATCGAGCATGCTCGCGGCGGGCTCGAGATAGTCCCGCAAAGGCTCGCAATCGGGATCCAGGTTGATCCAGATCCAGCCGCCCCAGGTGTCGACCTTGACCGCGCCCAGCCGGGTGCGCTCCTCGGTCAGCGCGCCCTTCCAGTCGTCCTTTTCGAGCACATGGGTGCAACGGCCTTCGAGGTCGTAGCGCCAGGCGTGGAAGCCGCAGATGAACTGCTTGCGCTTGCCGCGGGCGTTCCGTTGGCCCTGCGGGGTGTCAACGAGCCGGCGGCCGCGGTGGGAGCAGACATTGTAGTAGGCGCGGACCTGGTCCGGCGCGGCGCGCACGATCAGGATCGAGTCGTCGAGGATGTCGTAGGTGAGGTAGTCGCCGACATCGGCGATGTCTTCCACGCGGCCGGCCTGCAGCCAGACCTTGCGCCACAGCCTGTCGCGCTCCGCCCGGGCGTACGCCTCGGAAACATAGGCCTCCGGGCCGATCGTCGCCGGCTCCGTCAGGTCGTCGGCGGTCTCGACCGCCTTGCCGGTGTCGTTCATCGCATCCTCGCGTCCAGTCCGCCTCAACGCTTGATGGCCTCGCGAAAGGCCTCGTCCTTGAGAAACAGCGGGGTGTTGTCAGCGGCCAGATGGGACCATTTGAGATTGAGGCCGCCGTCCACGAGGAGGCACTGGCCGGTGATGTAGCTGGACAGGTCCGACAGCAGGAACAGCACCGCGCCGGCGACCTCCTCCGGGCGACCGCGCCGGCCCATGGGAACGGCCTGACGGTCGCGCTCCACGTCCGCCTCCACATAGGTCCCGGATGACGGGGTCTCGGTCGGGCCGGGCGCGACGGCGTTGACCCGGATGCCGTCCAGGGCCAGCTCGACCGCCAGGGTGCGGGTCGCGGCCACCATCGCCGCCTTGGCCGTTCCATAGGCGATGTGGAAGGGCGCGGTGTTCATGCCGCTGATCGAAGAGATCGAGACGATCGAGCCGGGAAGCCGTCTCTCGCGCAGATCGGCGGCGACCGCCTGGCTCATGAAGAACATGGAATCCAGGTTCTGGGCGAACAGGGCGTCCCAGTCGGCCCGGGAGACCCGCGTCGCGGGCATCCAGGTCGAGGGCCCGGCGCCGCCGGCCACATTGACAAGGCCGTAGAGATCGCCCTTCGCGCGCCGGGCGTGGTCCATGGCGGCCGCCACGCCGTCTTCGGTGGAGGCGTCCGCCGCAACCGGGACGACCGCAAGGCCCTCGGCGACCAGGGGCCCGATATGCCGATCGAGATTGGCTTCGGAGCGGCTCACGGCGATCACCGTCGCCCCGGCCCGCGCGAGCATCTGTGTGATCGTCGTGCCGATGCCGCCGCCGGCCGCGCCGGAAACGATGACGACGCGGCCGCCAAGGTTCAGCAGGTTTTCCTCCACGGGCAGGCTCCGCGCGATCCAGTGGCTCGAAACTGACACAGGCCGCCGCCGCCGGCTTGACGCGTCCGGACAAATGACCGGTTTGATCAGACAGGCCGGAGCGCCAGGACGCCGCCCTCCCCGTCGGCCGAGACGTAGAGCGCGCCATCCGGGCCGGCCGCGAGTCCCGCAAATGGGCCCTGGGGTCCGGAGAACGGCGGCAGCCCGCGCAGGGGTTTGGGGATCACGCCGGGCGGCGGGCCGACCGGCAGGTCGGCGGCGACGGTGCGACGGACCCGGCTTTCCATGTCGTACTCGATCAGCGCCTTGGCGCCCGCGTCGACGACGTAGAGCAGGCCCTCGCGCACCAGAAACCCCTGCGGACGCTGCAGGCCGTCCAGCACCGTCTCGGCGCCGCCGCCGGACAGTTTGACCACCCTGCCCGCCCCTTGTTCCGAGACAAGGCAGACGCCGTCCGCAGCGATCGCAACGCCGAGCGGCTCGCTCAGGCCGGCGGCCAGCACCTCGACCTCGCCTGACCGGATGGACAGGACGCGTCCCGCGCCAAGCTCAGCAACCACGGCGGCCCCGCCGGGCGCGATCGCCACGCCATAGGGCTGGTCGAGCCCCTCAGCCAGCACCTGGCTCTGGTTGTCGCTCGGCCGGTAGAGCGCGACCTGGCCGCCCGAGGTGGTGACCATGAACGCGCCGCCGCCGAGCGGCGCCAGGCCGCGCAGGTATCCGGGATAGCCGGGGCTGAAAAGCATGCCGACCGAGCGCAGCGACCCGCCGGGCGGCAGGGCGTAGAAGTGGGTCCCGTCGGCGACATAGAGCTGGCCGTCGTCCCCCATCGCCAGGTCCAGCGGCCAGTTGAGGCCGCCCGGCAGCAAGGCGCGGGTCTTGCCGCCATTGAGGATCTCGGTGATCCGCCCGGTGAAGTGGGAGACGAACAGCCGCTCGCCCACGAAGGTCAGGTTGTCCAGGCCGGGGTCGAGCGCCGCCAGCACGGTTCGCGCGCCGGTCCGCGGATCGATGCGCAGCACCTCGCCCGTATGCACCTGGGTCGAGACAATGAAGCCCTTGGAGTCGAACTTGACGGCGTCGGGAACGCCGAGGTCGCCGGCCACGCGCTCGGCCGCGCCGCCTTCGGGATCGATCCGCCAGATCTCGTTGGCGCCCATCACCGGGAAATACAGCATGCCGTCCGGCCCTGCCTCCAGGGCGTTGGGCATCGGCAGGTCCTCCGCGAGGACGCGTGGCGCGCCGCCGGCCAGGTCGAGCTCGATGAGCCGCCCGCCGATCCGGCACTCGTCGACGAACAACCGGCCCTGGTGGACAGTGACGCCGTTGGCGCACGGCAGGTCGTCACGCAGCACGCGGGAGCGACCGTCCGCGCCGAGCACGCTGACCCGCGCGTCCATCACCTCAGTCGCGTAGAGCTCCCCGCGGGGGCCGAACGCCACGTCGTCGGGGGCGACGATCGCCCCGCCCAGCGGGCTGATGGTCTCGAGCCGGCCCGTGGCGACATCGAGCGCGCTGATCTGGCTGCCGCTCACCTGCGCCACATAGATGCGGCCGTCGGGGCCCGTGCGAAGGCCGTTTGCGCCGTAGAGGCGGCTTGCCGGGGTGAGCCGCTCCAGGGTCCAGCCCTCGGCGAGGCGGGGGGAGCACGCGGCCGCGTAGCGCCCGTGTTGCAGCGACATGCTCGTCCTCCCTGGCCCCGGCGTTCAAGAGCCCCTGCTAGCCATCTCGAAGCTGTAGCGGATGTGGTCGATATGGGCCGAAGGCACGACGGGGAGTATCCAAGGCGCCGCCGTATCGCCGATCGCCTCCATCTCCTCACCCACCTGGTCGATCGTCCATGAAGGGCGGTAGACGCCGGGGGTCTCGCCAACGAAGGCTTTCGCCACCCGGCCGGCGATGGAGACCATCATCTCCCCAGTGATCGAGCAGGCCTCGTGGGCGAGCCAGCCCACCACGGGCGCGACCAGGTCCGGGCCCATGGCCGGGTAGGCGCTCGTGTCGAGTCCCTCCGCCATCCGCGTCACGGCGGCGGGAACGATGACGTTGCACTTCACGCCCTCGGCGGCGCCCTCGAGCGCGACGACATTGGAAAGGCCGATCAGGCCCGCCTTGGCCACCCCGTAATTCGCCTGGTCGTGGTTCCCGTAGAGGCCGCCGATCGAGGACGTCAGGACGATGCGGCCGTACCCCGCCTCGCACATGCGCGGGAAGGCCGGCCGGACGACATGGAACGCCCCCCGCAGATGGACATCCAGGACCGAGTCGAACTCGTCCTGCGTCATGGTCTTCAGGGACGCGGCGCGAACAATGCCGGCGTTGTGGATGAGGATGTCGATCCGGCCGTATCGGCCCAAAGCCGCGTCGATGATCGCCTTGCCGCCCGCAGGCGTCGCCACGGACTCGGTGCAGGCGACGGCTTCGCCCCCAGCCGCCCTGATCTCCCGCGCCACCGCCTCGGCGGGACCGGCGTCGACGCCATCGCCCTTGAGGCCGACCCCAGGGTCGTTGACCACCACCTTCGCCCCCTTCGAGGCGAGGAGAAGCGCATAGGCGCGGCCCAGTCCCCTGCCGGCGCCGGTGATGACGGCGACCCGATCGTCGAATCTGAGTTCTGGCATTCGTGCGCCTCCCATGGCGCCGGCTTCGCAAGGCAGGCGCGGACAATCTGGGAGTTTTGTCGCGACGCGTCCTGACATGTCAGGACAGCCTTTGGAAATTTTGCGGCTGAGCCGCCGCTCCCCGAAGGGCGGCGTCGCGTTGCAGGGCGCCGCGCCGCGACCTAGGCTCGCCCACCCTGGGAGGCGGTCATGAGCAAATCAGACAAAGGCGGCGATACGGCCGGCGCGAGCGCACGACCAGGGATCGGCCGACGCGCCGTGATCCGCGGCGCCGCGGAACTGGCGGCGTTGGCGGCGGCGGCGCCGTTGCTGGGCGGCGCGGGCCCCGCGCCGAACGGCGTGGCGGACGCCCCAGGCGGCCTGCATCTGGGCCCAAGGACGATTCCAGTCCCCAACACCATCAGCCCGCAAGCCCAGCGGTTCCTGTCCGAAGGCGCGGTCCGCGTGAACGCCATGATGGCCGCGAGCGGGCCAGAGCCGCAGTCGCCGCCGCTCAATGACGTCGCGGCCTGGAAGGCGCGGATCGCGATGGTCGGAAAGGCGTTCGAGCCCCAGGCCGACCGCATGCTGCAGGCGCCCGCCAAGGTCGAATGGCGGACGATTGGCGGGGTGAAGGTCGCCGTCGGCGTCCCCGACGTCATGCGCCACCCCGATCGCGCCCGGCTGCAGATCCACGGAGGCGGCTTCATCTACATGGGCGGCCGCTACCCGATGGGTCAGGCCGCGCAGATCGCCGCCTCGGCCGGCTGCACGGTCTATTCCGTCGACTACCGCATGGCGCCGGACTTCCCGTTTCCCGCGGCGCTCGACGATTGCGTCGCGGTCTATCGCGAACTCATCAAGACCTACGATCCGCGCAAGGTCGCCATCGCAGGCGAGTCGGCGGGCGGAAACATCGCCGCGACGACCACGCTGAAGATCAGGGACCTGAAGCTGCCGCCGCCGGGCGCGGTCGGCCTGCTGACGCCGGTCACGGACCTCACCCGGCGCGGCGACACGCACCAGACGAACTTCGGCGCGGACACGGTTCTGACCGTATCGAGGAAACCGCATCTGGGGCCCGACGACATCGCCCTGATCTACGCCGCCGGCCAGGACCTGAGGCAGCCCTTGCTGTCGCCGCTGTTCGCCGATTTCACCCGGGGCTTTCCGCCCACCTTCCTGCAGTCCGGCACGCGCGACATCCTGCTGTCCGACACCGTCATGATGCATCAGGCGCTCGTACGCGCGGGCGTCGATACGGAGCTCCATGTCTGGGAGGCGATGCCGCACAGCGGCTTCGGCTTCTTCACGCCGGAGGACGAGGAAATCCGCGTGCAGTTCACGAAGTTCGTCGACAAGCACGCCGCCTGAGCGGACGATTCAGGCCGGATCGCCGGCCGTTCCCGGCTCAGGCGGCGCTTGCGTCGCCGGCGTTCCAGGGAACCTCGTACTTGAAGCTGACGCGAAGCTTGATCCTGAAGGCCTCGACGCCGCCGGTGGAGTCGAGGACGATGTCCTGCTCGACCACCTCGGCGACGCGCAGATCCCGCAGACTGCGGGCCACCACGGCAAGGGCATGCCTGGAAGCTTCTTCCCAACTCACTGGGCTCGTGCCGATCACTTCAGTGACTCGGTAGACGCTCATCCCATAGTCCTCCACCAGCCTGACGAGGCCAAGCTTCCGTCATCTCAGACGTCACGCGAGCGTCAACCGCAAAGGCTCCTCGCGCGATGACGATACGCCGGTCTCGGGGGCGCTGCCGCTCTAGGGGTCAGCCGCCGAGCGCGTCCGTGGGCAGGATCGGGGCGTCCGGCTGCCTACGGTCTTCGCTGACGTAATCATGCGATCCACCAAGGCTGGCCTCGGGATCCGCGCCTATTCGGCAGGGAAAATGGTACGGAACCCTGTGTTCGCGCGCCGGTTGCTCAACCGGCTCCTTGGAAATCATCGGCGCCTCCGATAGGTGGAAGGTCTGTTCCAACGCCATACTAGCGCTGCCGTGGGAAGCCGGCCGTCACAATTTTGTTTCTCAAGATCTCATCGCATGCGGCGTCGCCGCGACCGTTTCTCCGGGCCGCCGGAGCATCTTGTCGACATCGCCCGCATGGGCCTCTTCCGCCACGATCATCTGGCGCGCGAACTCCTCCAGCAGCACCGAACGGCCCTCGGCGTGGGCCAGCAACTCGCGGTACAGCCGCAGGGCGGCTTCCTCGGCGATCATCGATTCCCGCAGCATGGTGCCGATGTCCGTCTGATGGCTGTCCAGCAGCGGCCCGATGCTCAATGAAGGATAGGCGCCGTAGTAGGTGATCATCTCGCCCAGCTGCTGGGCGTGGTCGAGGGACTCTGTGGCCTGGTCTCGCAGCCAGGAGACGATCGGAATTCGGGCATGGCCAAAGACCATGAATGAGTAGTGCGTGTAACGGACCACCCCAGCCAGCTCCCGTTCGAGAAGCAGGTTCAGCAGATCGACGGCCTTGGTCGTGTCTTCGAGGTTCATGGGCAGATCTCCCACGTATTCCCCGACGCCCCAGCCTGCGCCTTGGCGCGACCTGCGGCAACACCTTCGTCTTCTCCGATCGGGCCTTCTTACCGGTCCCACCTCAAGTGCGTGGTCGGCGCGCCGGTCCGCAGAAAGCTGTCCACCTCGGCGAGCCTCGTCTTCGCGACGGCCATGGTTTCATCGATGGTTTTTTCACGCCCATACCAAGGCTCACTGCGGAAAATGTGGAACCTGGAAATCCGGCGTGGGTAAATTCGAGCCATTTCATTCGGGTGAAATCTGAACCTCTCGTCCGCAGCCTCGCGCATTCGTTCGACTTGATCGGTCCAGAACTCAAGCATGAACAACGGCCGACCGTATGAAAGCCACCAGACAAGCAACTCGTCCGTATAACCGTCACGCTCGCGAACGTAGTTTCCGATTTTCGATCGCCCCCGTTCCTCGAACGGCCGTCGGTCTGGCGTAAAACCCAGATCCACCATAAACGGGCGGACTTCCTTCTTGATGGCCGCTTTGAGCGCCTTCTTCTTTACGTCGTCCTTATCAACGCTCATCGGCTGACGCTCGACCGAAGAGGAGGCCCGAAAGTCCTCCCGTGATTTTGCCAACGTCCCCGCTGAGCCAGCTATCTACCTGATAGTCCGGAATCTCGCGCTGCGCTCTTTTTTGGTTATTGCTCAGTCTCGCGCTGGGCCCGAACTTAGACTCGACAGTTGTCCCCGCACTAGTCTTGCTATCAATGAAGGTATGGCTTTTGCTTAGGGGGACTTTCGAGCGTCGATCCACGACGCCTTGGCCCGACAGCCACGTCTTCACATCGGACATCCCCTCGCCTAATTTTCCCTTCTTGCGAAAATGAAGGTTGTCGGCCCAGTTCTGCCCCGCCAAGTCGCCCAGTCGGGCTCCATGCGCGCCCAGCACGGCGCCGTTCTCAAGCCTTTCGAGGGAGAAATCTCCCGTCCGCACGCCTTGGAGCCCCTCAGTCGTCGCCGCCTCGGCCACCGCACCGGCGCGCGGGCCCACGTAGCTTGTCACCAACCCGCCAACCCCGCCGCCTGCGGCAGTGTCGAGGTAGGTCGGCAGGCTGCTCAGACGGCCTGACGCGACGTCAGCTCCGGCCTGGCCGACAACACTGGTCGCCGCACCCGCGCCACCTACGGCAAGATGCGGAAGCACATACGCCGCAACCCGTTTCACGCCTGCCGGAGCTAGCCGCGCCGCATAGGGGGCTATCCGAACAGCCCCTTGCCCCCCGGCACCCAACCCTCCAGTCGCAGCGATAGAACCGACCGTCCCCACGACGCCGCCAACGATGCGCGCCTTTGGATGATGCTCACGATCGTACTGATCCTGCGCATTCTGCAGCCGCCGGATCGAATGGTAACGTTCGGGCATAGTGCGGCCTTCGCCAGCGCCCATGGTTGCGGCCTTGAATGCGACATATGGGTCTCCAAGTCCTGCGCTCGCCGCATCGCCTGCGCCGTTGAACACGGCGGAGACGCGCGCGCCCAATTCACGCAACTCCTGTGGGGTGCGTGCCAGAATATTTCGCCTCGCGGGTCGCCCGATTCCATTCCTGCCGGCCCGCGGCCTCCAGCGCTTGACGCTGCTCATCAATCTGCGCCGCCGTTTGGCGAAGCCGGTCGAAAGGGGAACGCCCACTGGCGCCGCGACCATCAGCCATGCAAATTCTCCGTGTTGCACATGAAGCGAGCGACCGCACCACGCGGCGAAATCAGGTCGCTACCGTCTCCATCATGCGGTCAGCGCACGCTAAAGTCAAGAACAAATAGAGAACACATGAAGCGATTGGATTTTTCTTCGGCCCTGCGCATCGCGCCAAGGCACAGGCTCTTCGGCCGCGGAGCGAGCCCGCCGTCGTCAGGTCGCTCGACCGCCTGCGGCGGCTTTTTTAGGCGCCGCCTCCACTTCACCCCGCGTCACCTGTTCATCACGGATCAAAGCGCGCGGCGGAGGCCCTGCGGCCCGCAACCCCGTCGGGCCGAAGCTCGACATTGGATAAAAGTGGACAGGCATCAGTCCGACAGGGGCGAACGCACGATGACCAGCATCGCTTCCGAACCCTACGCCTGGCCCTTCGACGCCGACCTGCGCGCGCAGAACACGGCGCTGATCGTCATCGACATGCAGACCGACTTCTGCGGCAAGGGGGGCTATGTCGATGGCATGGGCTATGACATCGCCCTGACGCGCGCGCCGATCGAGCCGATCCGGGCCCTGCTGGCGGCGATGCGGCCCGCCGGATACACCATCATCCACACCCGCGAGGGCCACCGGCCCGATCTCTCGGACCTGCCCGAGAACAAGCGTTGGCGCTCCCGCAACATCGGCGCCGGCATCGGCGATCCCGGGCCTTGCGGCCGCATCCTGGTGCGTGGCGAGCCGGGGTGGGAGATCATTCCGGAACTGGCGCCGCTGCCGGGCGAGCCCATCGTCGACAAGCCCGGCAAGGGCAGCTTCTGCGCCACCGACCTGGAGCTGATGCTGCGCACGCGGGGGATCCGCAACCTGATCCTCACCGGCATCACCACCGACGTCTGCGTCCACACCACCATGCGCGAGGCCAACGACCGGGGCTTCGAGTGCCTGCTGCTGGCCGATTGCTGCGCGGCGACCGACCCGGCCAACCACGCCGCCGCCTTGCAGATGATCAAGATGCAGGGCGGCGTCTTCGGCGCCGTGGCGAACGCCTCCGACCTGCTGGCCGCTATTCAGCCGGCTTCCTCGGGTCTTTCCCGGTTTGCGTCCACTCCAGCAGTTCCATGACGCTGTAGGTCGGCAGGCCGCGCCGCTCCAGGAGGTCGCTCGTGCTGCCCACCGATTCGCGCGGATCGCGGTTGGCGACCACCTCGCTCCAGTGCTCTAGAATGCCCTCCGGCGTGGGCGCGTCGTCTGGCGCCTGCCAACCCTCGGTCGTGGCCAGGAGGATGCGGGCGTGTCGTCCGCCGCCGACATGGATGGCCTCCCCCTGGGCGGGGCAGGCCTCATGCACCAGCAGGGCGACGACCGGCGAGATGTTCGCCGGGGTGAACGCCTTTTCGATGGCGTCCTGCAGCGCATTGTCGGTCACCCGAAAAAAGCCCGGCTGGAAGGCCGCGGGCAGGATCAGGTTCGCCTTGATGTCGGCGTCCAGGTCGCGTTCCAGGTCCTTGGCGAGCGAGCGGGTGAAGCCGAAGACGCCGCCCTTGCCCGCCGCGTAGATTCCCACCCCCGGCAGGCCGAACATCGACCCGGACCCGACGTTGAGGATACGGCCATAGCGCTGCTGCTTGAACACCGGCATGGCGGAGCGGACGAGGTTGATCACGCCGACCAGGTGGACGCCGAGGATGCGGTCTGTCGTCTCCGGGTCGGGCAGCGCGCCGCCGTAGCTGGCGGCGTTGTTGATCACCGCGTCCAGGCGGCCCCAGGCGTCCAGCGCGTCCTGGACGATGCGGTCGGTTTGGGCGGGATCTCTGATGTCGCTGCGATTCTCGATCGCCTCGCCGCCGTGCTCCCGGATCAGGGCCACGGTTTCCGCCGCGTCCTTGATGTCGTTGACCACGATCTTGGCGCCGCGCCCGGCCAGCAGGAGAGCGTGCTCGCGTCCCATGCCCTGGGCCGCGCCGGTGATCGCCACCACCCTGCCCTCAAACCGCAGTTCGGTCATCGCCGCTCCCCACACTTCCGCTGGCGATCTCATTAGGCCACGCGAGAACGGCGGTCGAGAACCGGACGCTGATCTGGCTGGGCCTCAGCGCGCGGGGCGAGGCTCGCGCGGCAGGCCGAGGCCCTGTTCGGCGATGATGTTGCGCTGGATCTCGCTGGAGCCGGCATAGATGGTCTCGGCCCGGGACTGCAGGAAGAGGCTCGTGAGCAGCGGGAAGTCGCCGCCGGCGTCCGCCACCTCGCCAGCCTGGCCCAGCACATCCATGGAAAGCTCACCCACCTGCTGGCGCCAGCTGCTCCAGTAGAGCTTGAAGACCATGGCCTCGAGACCCGGCGTCTCGGTCTCCAGCATGCGAAGGGCGTGCTGGCGCATGATCTGCAGCCCCGCCCAGGCGTCGGCGATCCGTCGCCGGATCGCCGGGTCGGCGGCCTTCCCGTTGGCCTTGGCGGTCTCGATCAGGGTCTCGAGCTGGCTGCGGAAGAGCATCTGCTGGCCGAAGGTCGAGACCCCCCGCTCCAGCGCAAGGGTGTCCATGGCCACGCGCCAGCCGTCGCCCGGCGCGCCGACCACGTCGCGCTCTTCGGCGATGGCGCCGTCGAAGAACACCTCGTTGAATTCGGTCTCGCCGGTCATCTGCCGGATGGGACGGACGACGACCCCCGGCTGGCGCATGGGCGCAAGGATGTAGGACAGGCCCTTCGAGCCCTTGCTGCCCGGCTCGGTGCGGCAGAGCACGAAGCACCAGTCCGAGGCCTGGGCGATGGAGGTCCAGACCTTCTGGCCCTCGATCCGCCACCGGCCCTCGGCCAGCACGGCGCGGGTCTGGACATTGGCGAGGTCGGAGCCGGCGTTCGGCTCGGAATAGCCCTGGCACCAGATGTCCTCGCCCGCGGCGATGCGGGGCAGGAAGCGCGCCTTCTGGTCCGCGGTCCCGTGCGCCAGGATGGTGGGGCCGGCGAGCTCGACGCCCACATGGGCGATGCGGTTGGGCGCCCCGGCGCGGGCGTATTCCTCGGCGAAGATCAGCTGCTCATCCAGGCCTAGGTCGCGTCCGCCGTACTGCGCCGGCCAGCCGACGCAGCCCAGGCGCGCGGCGCCCAGCGCGCGCTCGAAGCGCCGCCGCTCGTCCATGTCGCGGCAGAGGTCGGCGATCCCGCGTAAATGGGCGAAGGGGCCCGCAAGCTGCGCCTCGAGCCAGCCGGCGACCATGCGCCGGAAAGCCTCCGGGCCCGCGCCGTCTGGCAGGGGGACCACGTCCGCCATCAGGCGGTCTCGGCGTAGAAGCGGCTGATGGTTTCGACCACGCAGGCGGGCTTGTCCTCGCCCTCGATCTCGATGGTCACCACCACCACCGCCTGGATCCCGCCCCCCACGGGCTCGGCGGATATGAGCTGCCCCACGGCGCGGACGCGCTTGCCCACCCGCACCGGCGCGGGGAACCGCACCTTGCCGCAGCCATAGTTCACCCCCATCGCCATGCCGCGCACCTCCTGGAGCCGCGGCAGGAAGAGATTGACCATGGAGAGGGTGAGATAGCCGTGCGCGATGGTCCCGCCATAGGGGCCGTCCTTCGCCCTCTCGGGGTCCACATGGATCCACTGGTGATCGCCGGTCGCCTCCGCGAAGAGATCGACCCGCCGCTGGTCGATCTCCAGCCAGTCGGTCGGCCCCATCCGCTCGCCCACGCGGCCCAGAATTGCAGACGGGGTTTCGAAAACGGCGGGCATGATCAGGCCCTCTGGCTGGAGACCGAGACGACTTCGCCGGTCATGTAGGAGGAGAGGTCCGAGGCCAGGAACAGCATCACATTCGCGACTTCCCAAGGCTCGGCGCCCCGGCCGAACGCCTCGCGGGAGGTGAGCTCGGTCAGGAAGGCGGCGTCGGCGCTGCGGCTCAGGAACTCGTGCATGACGATGGAGGGGGCCACAGCGTTGACCCGCACGCCGTGCTCGGCGGACTCCATGGCCGCCGCGCGGGTGAAGGCCATGACGCCGGCCTTGGCCGCGGCGTAGTGCGCCTGCAGCGGCTGGGCGCGCCAGCCCAGCACCGAGGAGTTGTTGACCACCACGCCGGACTTGCGGGCGTACATGTCCGGCAGGAAGGCGCGGCACATGCGAAAGACGCTGTTCAGGGTCACGTCGAGGACCCTGGACCACTGGTCGTCGGTCATCTCGACAATGGCGTAGGACGTCCCCAGGCCGGCGTTGTTCACCAGCACGTCGACATGCCCCAGCACGCGATGGGCCTCTGTGCGCAGGGCCTGCACCTGGTCCTCCACCGTCACATCGCAGATGAGGGTGGCGGGCCGCCGGCCGGTCTCGGCGGCGAGCTTGTCGGCGGCCTCGCTCAGGCGACGCTCGTGGATGTCGCTGATGAGGAGCTCGGCGCCCTCCTCGGAAAAGCGCTGGGCCGCCGCGAAGCCAATGCCGGCGCCAGCCGCCGCGGTGATCACGGCGGTCTTGCCTTTCAGGATGTCGCGGGCGGGCGAGCGCGGCGGCATGGGGATCTGGCTCATACGGGAAGGCTCTCTGAAGGCGCGAGGCCGATCATCTCGGCTATGGAGTCGAGCTGCGCGCTCACGTCGCCCAGCAGGGTCGCCGAGGAGCGGGCGCGCTTGAAATAGAGGTGGGCGTCGTGCTCCCAGGTGAAGCCGATCCCGCCGTGCAACTGGATGGCGTCGGCGGCGCAGCGCTCCAGGGCGCGGGTGGCCTGCACGCGGGCTGCGGCGCTGGCGGCGAACAGCTCATCGCCGGGGGCGTCGCAGGCGGCCGCGGCCCAGGCGGCGGCGGAGCGGGCGGTCTCGACCCAGACCGCCATGTCGGCCATGCGGTGCTTCACCGCCTGGAACGACCCCACGGGGCGGCCGAACTGCACCCGCTGGGTCACGAAGTCGCGGGTCATCTCCAGCACCTTCTCCGCCGCGCCCACCTGTTCGGCGGCGAGCATGGCCGACGCGATGGAAAGGCCCCGCGTGATCGCCGCCTGCGCCCGGCCCGGCTCGCCCAAAACCAGAGCGTCCACGAGCGGCGCGCCGTCAAAACGGACCGTGCTGTAGGGGCGGGTGAGGTCGAGGCTGGTCTGGCGCGTGATCTCGATCCCCGGCGCGGCGGCCTCCACGACGACGAGGCTGACGCCCTCCCCCGGGCCCTGGGCGACGACCACCAGCAGCTCCGCGGCGTGACCGTAGGCGACGTAACGGGCTTCACCATACAGGCGCCAATCGCCCGGCCCGCCCCGCAAGACCGCGCCCGCCAAGCAGGCCGCGGCGGGGGCGCCGGCGGCCAGCCGCGGCAGGAGCTTCGCCTGCTGCTCCGTGTCGGCGGCGGCGGTGATCAGGGGGACGCAAAGGCCGCAGGTGCTGAAGAGGGGCGCCATGGCCAGTTCGCGCCCGGTCTCCTCCAGCAGCACCGCCAGGTCCGTCCAGCCCAGGCCGCTGCCGCCGTGGGCCTCGGGGATGGCGATCCCCGTCCAGCCCACGTCCTGGCTCATCCGCGCCCAGAGCGCGGCGTCCCAACCCGCGTCGAAGGCCGCCCGCCGCGCCTGCGAGCCGGCATATTCCCCAAGGAAGGCTCGCGCCGTCTCGGCGATCATCCGCTGATCGGCGGAACGGACGAGCCCCATGCCCTGACCTAGAGGCGCTCGAAGATGGTGGCGTTGGCCTGGCCGCCGCCTTCGCACATGGTCTGCAGACCATAGCGGGCACCGCGACGCCCCATCTCGTAGAGCAGGGTGGTGGCGAGCCGGCCGCCGGTGGAGCCCAGGGGATGGCCCAGCGCGATGGCGCCGCCGTTCACATTGACCTTCGCAAGGTCGGCGTTCAGCTCCTTGGCCCAGGCGATCACCACCGAGGCGAAGGCCTCGTTGATCTCGACAAGGTCGATGTCGTCGAGGGTCAGGCCCGTCCGCTTCAGAATGTGCCGCGTGGCCGGGATGGGCGCGGTCAGCATGTAGACCGGATCATCCCCGCGCACAGTCATGGCGTGGACCCGCGCGATGGGCTTCAGGCCGTGGGTCTTCACCGCCTGCGCCGAGGCGATGAGCAGGGCCGAGGCGCCGTCGCTGATCTGGCTGGAGACGCCGGCGGTGATGATGCCGCCCTCCCGCACCGGCTTCAGGCTCGCCATCTTCTCCAGGGTCGAGCCGGCGCGCACCGTCTCGTCGCGGGCGAAGTCGCCGACCGCCGCGATCTCGGCGTCAAAGCGGCCGCTGGTCACCGCCGCCTCGGCCCGGCGATTGCTCTCCAAGCCAAAGATTTCCATGTCGAGGCGGCTGATCTCCCACTTCTCGGCGATCATCTCGGCCGCGCGGATCTGGTTGATTTCCTGCAGGCCATAGCGCTCGCGCCAGCCGACGGAGCCGGAGAAGGGGTCATCGAAACCGAAGGCCTGGCCCGCCGTCATCGCCGCTGCGATGGGGATCTGGCTCATGTTCTGGACGCCGCCGGCCACTACCAGGTCCTGGGTCCCGGACATCACGCCCTGGGCGGCGAAGTGGATGGCCTGCTGGGCGGAGCCGCACTGGCGGTCGATGGTCGTCCCGGGCACCTCCTGCGGCAGGCCCGCGGTCAGCCAGCAGGTGCGCGCGATGTCGCCGGCCTGGGGTCCGATGGCGTCCACACAGCCGAACACTACGTCCTCCACCGCGGCCGGGTCGACGCCGGTGCGCTTCAGGAGCGCCTTGATGACGCCCGCGCCCAGGTCGGCGGGATGGACGCCGGCCAGGCTTCCGTTGCGCCGGCCGGTGGGGGTGCGGACCGCCTCGACGATATAGGCCTCGGGCATGGACGCGGTACCTTTCGTGCCTTGGCGCCGCCCCTTTGCGGAGGCGGCGGCGTTGGAGGGTCATAGGCGCCGGCTAAATCCTGCGCCTACCACCATCTGGTGGCCGAGCGTCCCCGCTCAAGATTTGGCGAGGTCGATATAGCCCGGCGGCTCGCCGCCGCCGTCCACCGCAAGCTCGGCTCCTGAGACATAGTCCGCAAGCGGCGACAGCAGCAGCATCACCGCATTGGCCACGTCCTCGGCGACGGCCATCCGGCCGAGCGGGATACGCGCGGCGATTGCGGCCCGGCCGCCCTCTTCGGCTGAACCGTAGTAGTCGTCGGCCGAGGCGGTGTTCACGAGCCCGACGATCAGGGCGTTGACCCGCACCTTCGGCCCCCACTCCATGGCCAGTGTGCGTGTCAGGTTGAGAAGCCCCGCCTTTGAGGCCCCATAGGCCGCCGCACCTGGCGATGGCCGCACGCCCGAGACGCTGGCGACGTTGATGATCCGCCCGCCGTCCGCCTGTCCCTGCATCGTCGCATTGGCGGCCTGCGACACATAGAAGGGCGCGAGCAGGTTGAGCGCCACGACCCGCTCAAACAGGCGAGGCGAGGCGGTGGCCGAGGGCGCCTCAGGCGAGCCGCCCGCATTGTTGACCACGATGTCGAGCCGGCCCATTTGCGCGGCGGCCTGGGCGGTCATGGCCTGGACCTGAGCGGCGTCCCGGATATCGCAGGCGATGAACTCGGCGGTCCGGCCGCCGGCGCTGGGCAGGGACTCCGGGGTGTTGCGGCCGCAGACCACGACGCGGGCGCCCGCCTCCAGCAGGGCGAGGCTGATGGCGCGGCCGATGCCGCGCGCGCCGCCGGTCACCAGGGCGCCACGGCCCGTCAGGTCTATTCCGTGGTCGCTCACGCAGCGCCCTCCCCTCGGCTGTTCTTGGATGCGACAGTTCACGTCCATGCGGCGTTCGGGTCCAGCCACAAATGGGGGCGGCGCGGGGCGCGGGATCGGGCTTGATGGCTGATCAGGGACGCAGGCGGGAGGATATGGCGGTGGCGGAGGCGGCGGACTGGCCCCTTACGACGGTGGAGCTCGCGATGCGGGCCGCCGCGCGCTTCGGCGACCGCACGGCGATCCTCGGCGAGGATGGCGAGGCCGTCAGCTATTCCGGGCTCGCGGCCGCCATGCGCCGCGCCGCCCGCGGCTTCATGGCGCTCGACGTGGAGCCCGGCGACAAGGTGGCGGTCTGGGCGCCGAACAGCGCCGCCTGGATCGTGGCGGCGCTGGGCCTGCAGGCCGCCGGCGCGGCCCTGGTCCCGATCAGCACGCGCCTCAAGGGCGCCGAGGCGGCCGACATCCTGCGCCGCAGCCGCAGCTCGGTGCTCGTGACGGTCGGCCAGTTCCTGGGCGCCGACTATCCGCAGATGCTGGCGGGCGAAGACCTGCCCGAGCTGCGCGCCCTGGTCCTCCTGACCGGCCGCGGCGACGAAGCGTTCGAGGGAGCCTTCCTGGAAGACGGCGAACGCGTAAGCGAAAAGGCCCTGAAGGCGCGCATGGCGAGCCTGGGCGGCGAAGACGTCTGTGACCTGATCTACACCTCGGGAACCACCGGGCGGCCCAAGGGCGTGATGACCACCCACGCCCAGAACATGCAGACCTACCGGATCTATTCGCGCGGCCTGACCCTGACGCCGCAGGACCGCTACCTCATCGTCAATCCGTTCTTCCACACCCTCGGCTACAAGGCCGGCTGGCTGTCGTCCCTGATGCGGGGCGCGCTGATCCTGCCCCACGCGGTGTTCGACGCCGACGCGGTGGTGGGGAGGATCGAGCGCGAGCAGGTCAGCGTGATGCCCGGTCCGCCGACCCTGTTCCACGCCCTGCTCGCCTCGCCGCGCCTGCAGACCGCCGACACCTCTTCGCTGCGGGTCACCTTCACCGGCGCGGCCATGGTGCCGGTGGAGCTGATCGAGCGCATGCGCCGCGACCTGAAGTTCGACCTGGTGATGACCGCCTACGGCCTTTCCGAGACCTGCGGCGTGGTCAGCATGTGCCGTCCCGACGACGACCTTCAGACCATCTCCACAACGTCAGGCTCGCCCATCGAGGGGGTGGAGGTCAAAATCGCCCGCAGGGACGGGAGCCAGGCCGAGCCGGACGAGCCCGGCGAGATCCTGGTGCGCGGCTTCAATGTCATGAAGGGCTATTTCGAGGATCCCGAGGCGACGGCCGAGGCGATCGACGCGGAGGGCTGGCTCGCCACCGGCGACATAGGCGCGCTAACGCCGGCCGGCCGGCTGCGGATCACCGACCGCAAGAAGGACATGTTCATCGTCGGCGGCTTCAACGTCTACCCGGCCGAGGTGGAGAACACGCTGTCCTTCCACCCGGCCATCGCCCAGGTGGCGGTGGTGGGCACGCCCGATCCCAAACAAGGCGAGGTGGGCAAGGCCTTCGTGGTCTTGCGGCGCGGCGAAGCGCTCACCGGGGCGGCTCTGATCGCCTGGTCGCGCGAGCGCATGGCCAACTACAAGGTCCCCCGCCAGGTGGTGTTCCGCCAGGCCCTGCCCGTGAACGCCGCAGGCAAGGTGGAGAAGTTCACCCTGCGCCAGGAAGGCTGAGGCGCGGCATTGCCGGTTGCCGAGAAAACTGCGGCGCATAAGCTGATGAAACGGAGCGCGACCGCGAAGGTCGCCGCAACCGACGGACAGGGTATGGAAACGTCCATTGCGACGCGAAGCGGCAAGAAGCCCCCGGGCAGCGGCGCGCTCGCGCCGTTGGCGCCGGTCGACGAGCTCATCGGCCTGATCTACCGCGGCGCCCTCGAGGCCAGCCCCTGGCGGTCGTTCCTGAAGGCCCTGCGCGACCGGACCGATTGCGACTACGCCGCCATTGTGGTGCGGCCGGCGCGGACGGGCGCTGCGCCCCTGTTCCTGACCAGTGCGCGCGTCGAGCTGGACGAGGCGGCGGGCCGGCGCATCGCCGCCGACAGCGCCCGCCTGGCGCACCTGGACCCCCTGGCCCGCGCCCTGACCAAGCCCGGCGACATCTTCACCCTCGACGAGGTGACCGCCTGGGACGCCTACGTCCACACCGAGTTCTACGAGAAGGTCATCCGGCCCTACGGCGTCCGCCACCAGATCGGCATGTTCTTTTCCGAGCCCAGCGGCTGGAAATGCAATGTCGGCCTGATGAACCTGGAGGGCCGGCCCGACTTCGGCGCCCCGGAGAAGCGCTTCTTCCTGTCCTTCCTGCCGCACCTGCAGACAGCGCTCGAGCTCTACGCCCGCATGAAACGCGGCGAATCCGAGAAGCGGCTCTTCGAGGAGACCCTGGACCGGCTCACCATCGGCGCCTTCATCCTGGACGGCGCAGGCCAGGTGATTGACGTCAACAGCATCGGCCGGGCGATCCTGCGGAGCGGCGCGGGGGTGTCCATTTCCAACGGGCGCCTGACCCTGGCGCGCAGCGACGAGACGGCCCGGCTGAACCAGATGATCCGCCAGGCCGTGGAGCACCGGGAGAAGCGCTCGCCCGAAACCTTCGTGGACGCCATCAGCGTCACTGCGACGGACGGCGCCGCGCTCGGCCTAATGGTGCGGGCGGCCTCGTCCATCGACCGGTTCGAGAGCGACTTTTCCCCGCAGGTCGTCGTCTATGTCGGCGACTCCGCCCAGCAGCACCAGGCGCCGGAACGCTTCGTGGCGCGGCTCTTCGGCCTGACGCCCACCGAGGCCCTGCTGGCCACCCTGCTCGCCAACGGCCTGACCCTCGCCGAGGCGGCCGAGAAGCTCGACGTGACCGAGAACACCGTACGCAGCTACGCCAAGCGGATCTTCGCCAAGGTGGGGGTCAATCGGCAGACCGAACTGGTGCGCCTGATCCTCACCAGCGTCGCCCTCCTGGCCTGACGCGGTCTGAGTTCGGACCACCAAATGGTAGTTTCAACAGCCCTCTGTGCGGGCGAAACGACCTGACGATCGAATGGCGGGACAGACCTCTTGACGCTCAACAAAGTGCTTTCGGAAAGCGACGTCGTCGGGCGGCTCAGGAGCGGCATGACGCTCGGGATCGGCGGCTGGGCCACGCGCCGCAAGCCCATGAGCCTGGTGCGCGCGATCGCCCGCTCGGACCTGAAGGACCTGACCCTGGTCGCCCCCTATGGCGGCCCGGACATCGGGCTCCTGGCGGCGTCGGGCAAGATCAAGAAGCTGGTCTTCGCCTTCTGCTCGCTGGATCACCTGCCGCTTGACCCGCACTTTCGGGCCGGCCGTCAGTCGGCCGCCTTCGAGGTGCGCGAGCTGGACGAGGGCTTGGCGCAATGGTCGCTGCGCGCCGGCGCCATGCGCCTGCCCTTCCTGCCCACCCGCGTCGGGCTGGGCACCGCCGTGCCGGAAGAGACCGGCATGAAGACGATCACCTCGCCCTATGAGGACGGAGAAGTGCTGCTCGCCGCGCCGGCCCTCCGCATGGACGCCTCGATCCTGCACGTCCACCGGGCCGACAGGCAGGGCAACACCCTGATCCTCAGCCCCGACCCCTTCTTCGACGACTTGATCGGCCGCGCCTCCGACGAAGTCTATGTCTCGACCGAGAAGCTGGTGGAGACCGCCGAGTTGAACCTGCCGGCCAACGCCCGTTACACGCCCTTCGAGCGCAGCGTGGTGACCGGCGTCGTCCACGCCCCCTTCGGCGCCCACCCCACGGGGGCCAGCCCCGACTACGGCATCGACCTGGAGCATTTGAAGACCTACGCCGCGGCGACCACGCCGGAGGGCTGGGCCGACTACCGCGCGAAGTTCATCGAGGTCGATCCGGCCGCCTATCTCGACGCCGTCGGCGGGGGCCAGCGTCTCTCCGCCATCCCGGCGCCGGTCTACTAGTAGGAGGCGGGGATGAGCGACTACACCCTGGCGGAACTCTGCGTCACGGCATGCGCCGAAGTCTGGCGTGGCGACGGCGAGATCCTGGCGACGGGCATCACCCTCCTGCCGCGCATCGGCGCCGGCCTCGCCAAGCTCACCGTCAACCCGGCGATCATGATGACGGACGCCGAGTGCACCCTGATCGACGAGCCGGTGCCGGTCGGCCCGCGCGCGGCCGAGGAGCTGAAGGCCGAGAACTTCATGTCCTACGCCCGGACGTTCGACATCATCTACGGCGGCAAGCGCCACGCCCTGGTCGCGCCGACCCAGATCGACCGGTACGGCCAGACCAACATCTCGACGATCGGCGACCGCAGCCGCCCCAAGGCCGCCCTGCTCGGCGTCCGCGGCTATCCCGGCAACTCGATCAGCCACGCCAACAGCTACTTCCTGCCCTCGCACGACGCCCGCGGCTTCGTGGCGGGCGAAGTCGATTACGTCTGCAGCGTCGGCTACAATCCGGCCCGCTGGCCCGGCGGCGTGAAGCCGAAGTTCCTCGACCTGCGCAAGGTCATCACCAACCTGGCGGTGATGGACTTCGGCGGAAGGGAAAACGCCATCCGCGTCGTCTCCCTGCATCCGGGCGTCACCTTCGACGAGGTCCAGGCCGCCACCGCCTTCCCCCTCGAACGTGCGCCGCAGGTGGGCGTGACCCCGGCGCCGAGTCCCGAGCAACTTCGGCTGATCCGCGATAGGCTCGATCCCCACGGCCTTCGCGCGACCATCTTCAAGGGCGACCCCCCCGGCGTGCGTCCGGCCGCTTAGGAGGACGCCCATGGACCTGACCGACCCCCCGCCCCAGAACCCGGTCTACGAGACCGAGACGCCCATCTCCTACGAGGTAGTCGACGGGGTCGCCTGGGTGACCATGTCCCGGCCGGCCTACAACAACGTCCAGAACAGCCAGATGACCTATGCGCTGGACGACGCCTTCCGGCGCGCGGTCGACGACGACGCGGTCAAGGTCATCGTGCTCAAGGCGACGGGAAAACACTTCTCGGCCGGCCACGACATCGGCACCCCTGGGCGCGACCACAAGACGACCTTCCCGCGCAAGCTGCTCTGGTACGACCACGTCAACAAGCCGGCGGCCGAGCTCCTCTATGCCCGCGAGCAGGAGGTCTATCTCGGCATGTGCCGCCGCTGGCGCGAGATCCCCAAGCCGACCATCGCCATGGTCCAGGGCGGCTGCATCGCCGGCGGCCTGATGCTGGCCTGGGTGTGCGACCTGATCATCGCCAGCGACGACGCCTTCTTCCAGGACCCGGTGGTGCGGATGGGCATCCCAGGGGTCGAGTACTTCGCCCACGCCTTCGAGCTGCATCCCAGAATCGCCAAGGAATTCCTGTTCATGGGCGAGCGCCTTCCCGTGCAGCGGGCCTATGAGCTCGGCATGGTCAACCGGATCTTCCCGCGCGAGGAGCTGGAGGCCGGAACCCGCGCTGTCGCTGCGAAGGTCGCCGAGATGCCCCGGCTGGGCCTGGCCCTCACCAAGCAGGCGGTGAATCACGTGGAGGATCTGCGCGGCAAGCGCACGGCGATGGACGCCGTCTTCCACATGCACCACTTCGCCCACGCCCAGAACGACCTGACCACCGGCGACTCGATCGGGGGCCTCGACGGCAAGGCCATGGCCAAGGCCAACAAGGCCGCAGCCGGCGAAACCGACAAGACATGACCGACGTCCTCAACACGGTGCTCTGCGAGCGGCTCGGCTGCCGTTACCCCATCGTCCAGACCGCCATGGGCTGGGTGGCCAAGCCGTCGCTGGTGATCGCGTCCTGCGAGGCCGGCGCCATGGGCTTTCTGGCCGGGGCGGTGATGACGCCGCCCGAACTCACCGAGGCGATCCATACGGTGAAGGCGGCGACCGACCGGCCGTTCGGGGTGAACTTCCACAGCTTCCAGCCGGGCGCCGCCGAAATCATCGAGATCATCATCGCCGAGAAGGTGAAGGCGGTGAGCTTCGGTCGCGGGCCGGACGCCAAAATGATCGCCCGCCTCAAGGACGCCGGCATCGTCTGCATGCCCACGGTCGGGGCCGTGAAGCACGCCCAGAAGATGGCCGAGCTCGGGGTCGACATGGTCACCGTCCAGGGCGGCGAAGGCGGCGGGCACACCGGCGCGGTCGCCACCACGATCCTTCTCCCCCAGGTGCTCGACGCCGTGAAGATTCCGGTGATCGCCGGCGGCGGCTTCGCCGACGGGCGGGGCCTGGCCGCGGCGCTGGCCTATGGCGCCGTCGGGATCGCCATGGGCACGCGCTTCCTGCTCACCAAGGAAAGCCCGGTGCCGGACGCCGTGAAGCAGCGCTACCTGCAGGCGACGCCGGACCAGATCATCGTCTCGACCAAGGTGGACAACATTCCCCAGCGGATGGTCCGTAACGCCCTGGTGGACGCGATCGAGAAGGACGGGCCGCTCGGGCGTTTGCGCCGCGCCGTCTGGGCGGGCCTGGCCATGCGCAAGGCCACCGGCGCCTCCCTCGGCGAGCTGTGGGCGAGCGTGCAGGGCATGGCCAAGGAGGGCGGCATGGGCCTGCCCCAGGCCATGATGGCCGCCAGCGCCCCCATGCTGATCCAGAAGGCGGTGGTGGGCGGCGATGCGGAGGGCGGGCTGATGGCCTCGGGCCAAGTCGGCGGGCGCATCAAGGACATCCCGGCCTGCGCCGAACTGGTGGACCGGATCATGGCCGAGGCGCGCGAACGCCTGGCGGCGTTGGGCGCCGGGCAGACCGTGGCGGCCTGAGGAGACACGCGAATGCCGATCAATGTCGAGGTCCAGGACCGCATCGCCGAGATTGTGTTCGACCATCCGCCGGTGAACGCCTTCGACAGCGTCCTGTGGAACGAACTCCCGGGGCTGATCAGCGCCGCTGGCGCGCGCGAGGACGTGCGCTGCGTCCTGATCCGGGCCGGGGGCCGCGGCTTCTGCGGCGGCGTCGACATCAAGGAGATGCAGGCCCATCCCGATCGGATCATCGAACTCAATCGGGGAAACTACCTGACCTTCAAGGCCGTGCGCGATTGTCCTGTGCCGGTGGTGACCGCCGTCCACGGCTTCGTCATCGGCGGCGGCATCGGCATCTGCGGCGCCTCGGACACCATCTTCGCGGCGCAGGGCGCCTACTTCTCCCTGCCGGAGATCGACCGCGGCGCCATGGGCGGCGCCTCGCACCTGTCGCGCATGTTGCCCCTGCACAAGGTCCGCGCCGCCTTCTTCACCGGTGGCCGCATCACCGCCGAGGAGGCCTGGCGGCTGGGCGGGGTGGAAAAGGTCGTCCCCCTGGAATCCCTGGTGGAGGAGGCCCGCGCCTTCTGCGCGCTGATCGCCTCCAAGAGCCGCAAGGCCCTGGTCCTGGCCAAGGAGGCTCTCAACGGTCTGGAGGCCCGCGACGTCGACCGCGGCTACCGCTTCGAGCAGGGCTTCACCCTCGAAATGTACATGCACCCTGACAGCCAGAGCTCGCGGGACGCCTTCGTCCACGAGAAGGGCCAGACGGCCAAGTTCTGATGCATCTGGCCTACACGCCCGAGCAGGACGCGTTCCGCGCCGAGGTGCGCGCCTGGATGCTGGCCAATACGCCCAAGGCGCCCTTGCCGCAGATGTCGACACCGGAAGGCTTCGCCGCGCACCGGGCGTGGGAGGCGACGCTCGCCTCCGGCCGCTGGTCGGCGGTGACCTGGCCGCAGGAATATGGCGGCCGGGGCCTGGACCTGATCCGCTGGCTGATCTTCGAGGAGGAGTACTGGGCGGCAGGCTCGCCCGAGCGCGCCAACCAGAACGGCGTCTTCCTCCTGGCCCCCACCCTCATGGAGTTCGGCACGCCTGAGCAGAAGGCCCGCTTCCTGCCCAGGATGGCCGCCGGCGAGGAGATCTGGGCCCAGGCCTGGTCGGAGCCCCAGGCCGGCTCGGACCTGGCGGCGGTGCGCTCCACCGCCGTGCGCGACGGCGACGACTACGTGCTGAGCGGCCACAAGATCTGGTCGTCCCGGGCTGTGTTCGCCGACTGGGCGTTCGGCCTCTTCCGCACCGACCCCGCGAGCGAGCGCCATCGGGGCCTGTCGCTGATCCTCTTCGACCTGCGCGCCCCGAGCGTGCAGGTGCGGCCGATCCCGCAGATCAACGGCTATCCGGGTTTCGCCGAGATCTTCCTGGACGGCGCGCGGGCCAAGGTCGCCCACCGACTGGGCGAGGAGGGCAAGGGCTGGAACGTCTGCATGGCCACCGCCGGGTTCGAGCGCGGCCTGATGCTGCGCAGCCCGGGCCGGTTCCAGGCGACGGCCGCCCGGCTCCTCAAGCTGGCCGCGGACCGCAAGCTCGACGCGGCCCAGGAGGCCGCGGTCCTTGCGGCGGTGATGGACGTCGAGGCCTATGCGCTCTCCATCTACGCCACCGCCTGCGACCTCATGCGCGGCGGCGAGATCGGCGCGGAGACCAGCTGCAACAAGATCTTCTGGTCCGAACTTGACCTCGCCCTGCACCGCGCCGCCATGTCGATCCTGGGCGCGAGCGCCGAACTGACGACCGACGCCGGCGACCACGACTGGCTGGACGGCTACCTCTTCTCCCTCGCCGGCCCGATCTATGCCGGGACCAACGAGATCCAGCGCAACATCATCGCCGAGCGCGTCCTCGGCCTGCCGAGGGGCTAGGCCATGGAGTTCGGCTTCAGCGACGAACAACGCATGGCCGCCGACACCGTGCGCGCCGCCCTCGCCGACCTGTGCACGGGCGCGGACCTTCGCCGCCTCATGGCCTCGGGCGAGGCGCGGGACGCCAAGCGCTGGCGCGCCCTTAGCGACCTCGGCCTGGCCGGCCTGATGGTCCCGGAAGACCTCGGCGGCCTCGGCCTTTGCGAAGTCGACCTCGTCCTGATCGCCGAGGCCTGCGGCTACGCCGCCCTGCCCGAACCGCTGATCGAACAGGCCGGAGTCGCGGCCCCGCTGCTCGCCACCTTCGCTGTGGATAACCGCGCAAGCCCCTGGCTCGACAGGGTTCTGGGCGGCGAGGCTGTCGTCGCCCTTGGCCATCCCGCCAACGCCCTGATCGCCGACGCGGACTCGGCCGACATCCTGCTGATCGCCCGCGACGACGGCCTGCACCTCGTCGACCCCGCGGCCGCCAGCCTCACCCGCCGCGAAAGCATCGACCCTTTCCGCCGCCTCTTCCAGGTCGCTTTCGAGCCCTCCGCCGCGACCCGTCTCGCCGGACCCGACGAGGCCGCCCAGCCCCTCGCCCGCGCCTTCGAGCGCGGCGCCCTGTTCGCCGCCGCCCAAGGCCTCGGCCTCGCCCAGCGCGCCGTCGACCTCGCCGCGGACTACGCCAAGGAACGGACGCAGTTCGGCAAGCCGATCGGCGCCAACCAGGCGATCAAGCACCACCTGGCCACCTGCCTCACCCGCATCGTCTTCGCCCGCCCCGTCGTCCATGCGGCGGCCGCCCAGCTCGACCCGGACGATCTCTTCGCCCGCGCCCGTATCTCCCACGCCAAGCTCGCCGCCCTTGAGGCCGCCGATCTGTCGGCTCGCACCGCCATCCAGGTGCACGGGGCCATGGGCTACAGCTGGGAGGTGGACGTCCATTTCTACCTGAAGCGGGCGCTCGCCCTCGCGGGGACCTGGGGCGACGCGGCCTTCCACCGCGCGCGTTTCGCCGAGCGGATCCGGCGCGCGCCCCTGGGGCCGCAACACACCTTCGCCCGCGAGGCGGGCGCCAAGCCATGAAACGAGGAAGCCGATGAGCGGGGTCTGCGAAGGAAGGGTGGTGATCGTCACCGGAGCGGGCGGGGGCCTGGGCCGCGCCTATGCGCTGGGCCTCGCCGCCGAGGGCGCCAAGGTGGTCGTCAACGACCTCGGCGTCGGCCTGCACGGCGAGACCGGCGAGGCTGAAGGCGCAGCGGAGAAGGTGGTCGGCGAAATCCGCGCCGCCGGCGGGGCCGCCATGGCCGATACCGGGGACGTCGCCGACTACGACGCCATGCACGCCCTGGTCCAGCGCACCGTCGCCGAGTTCGGCGGCCTGCATGCGGTGGTCAACAACGCCGGCTTCGTCCGCGACCGGATGTTCGTCTCCTGCACGCCGGACGAGTGGGACGCCGTCATCCGCGTTCACCTGCGCGGCCACTTCTGCCTCTCCAACTGGGCCGCCCGCTACTGGCGCGACCAGCAGAAGCAGGGGAAGGACGTCAACGCGCGGATCATCAACACCAGCTCCGGCGCCGGCCTTCAGGGCTCCATGGCCCAGAGCGCCTATTCGGCGGCCAAGGGCGGCATCGCCACCCTCACCCTGGTCCAGGCGGCCGAGCTCGGCCGCTACGGCGTGACCGCCAACGCCCTGGCGCCCAACGCCCGCACCCGCATGACCAAGGACGCCTTCGGCGAGCGCATGGAACTCAAGATCGGAGATTTCGACGTCTTCGACCCGGCCAACACCGCCCCGCTTGTCGCCTGGCTCTGTAGCGCCGACAGCCGCGACGTGACCGGCGAGGTCTTCGAGCTGGTCGGCGGCGACCTCTCCGTCTCGCAAGGCTGGACCGACAGCCCGCACGAGGACTGCGGCGCGCGCTGGCCGGCGGGCGAGATCGGGGCCGCTGTCCGGCGGGTCCTGGCCAAGCGGGAGCCGGCGAAGCCTGTCTACGGCGCGGCGGTCTGACAGAGGGGGTCTAGCTTCCGCGAAGGAGCAGGCCTTCCGCCTGATCGACAAAGAGAGTGCCGGTCAGGAAAATTCGAGCTGAGACACCACCCACAGTTGATAAGAACAAATAAAGAACATATCGTTTTCCGAAGCGGCTTCGGGAGCAAGCAATGGCGAATATCTGGAACCGTATATTGGGGCGCTTCAAGCGTACGGACGCAGATCCCTCGGCGGAGGCGCCCTCCGAACGCGCAGCCGCCGTGCTCACAGAAATGAGGGAGCGGGCCCGTCCTTGCCTGCGGCTCGTTCCGGGCGAGGGCGGAAATTCGCGGTTGGGTGGAACTCCGGAGATGTCCGGCCCATGGCCACGATATGATGGGCGCCCCCTCAGCCTCATAGCGCAGTTGGACTTGGTTGAGATGCATACAGCGGGCGGGCCGGACTGGCTGCCGCGCGAGGGACGGTTGCTGTTCTTCTACGAACTCGAGCACGGCGGTTGGGGCTTTGATCCAAAGGACGCCGGGAGCGCGCTGGTGCGACACGAGACCGGCGCGGCCGAGCACGCGACGGAGCCCACCGATCTGCCGCCGGACAAACGCTTCGACGCAAATCCGGTGGGGTTCGCCTCCGCCGTCTCGCTTCCCTCCGAGGAACGCCTAGAGCGTCGTGCGTTTAATCGGACGCATATCCTGTGGCCTTGAGGTAGTTCCAGCACTCGTGGGGATCGTAGAGGTCGCAGATGTCGCCGACGGCGCGCCATAGAGCGTCGAAGGTTCTGGCCG